>Ga0222653_1000153_pt1 | contig 43981 bp, 41 predicted proteins | sample AntAcemetagen419_FD_179856 | JGI IMG/M metagenome (GOLD analysis project Ga0222653, IMG submission 179856) | Saline water microbial communities from Ace Lake, Antarctica - #419 | ecosystem: Environmental > Aquatic > Non-marine Saline and Alkaline > Saline | place: Antarctica: Ace Lake...
GACCATTGAGCCGGTGCCGATGCAGATCATCACGTCGTGGGCCTCGTGGTCGTCGCGGTGGAGGAAATGCACGTCGTTTGCGGCGACCACGGGGAGGTCGAGTTGTTTAGCCAGATCAATGAGTTGCGGGATGACGTTGAGTTGGGCTTCGAGACCGTGGTTGTGGAGTTCGACGAAGGTGTTTTCCTTACCGAAAATGTCGCGAAGTTCGGTGAGTGTTTCGAGTGCTTTTTCGGGTTCGTCTTTGAGGAGCCATTCGTTGACCGGGCCGGAGATGCATCCGGAAAGGCAGATGATGCCTTTTGAATGTGCGCGGAGGATTTCGCGGTCGACCCGGGGCTTGCCATTATACATGCCGTCGAGGTGGCCGATTGAGGTGAGCTTTGAGAGGTTTACCCAGCCTTCATTGGTTTCCGCGAGTAGTGTGAGGTGAGTGGCGTTCTTACGGTTGAGGATTTTCTTTTTCTCCGAGGCGCTTTCCGGGGCGAGATAGATCTCGCAGCCGAGGATGGGTTTGACTCCGTTTTTCTGGCAGGCTTGATAAAAATCGATGGCTCCGAAGAGATTCCCGTGGTCGGTCATAGCAACGGCGGGCATGCCCAGTTCTGCGGCGCGAGCGGCCAGCTCTCTAGTGCGGATCATGCCATCCAAAAGGGAGTAGGCGGTGTGGAGGTGGAGATGGACGAAGGACTCTGACATGCGCTGGGCGCAAGCTTAGCCGGATAAACCGGAGAGGGAAGCGGAATGCGCTTCGCAGTTGGAGTTCCAAGGGCAGCCTCCAGGGAGGGGGGAAAGTACGCAGACTGGGACTCGAACCCAGGACCAATTGGTTAAAAGCCAACTGCTCTACCAACTGAGCTATCTGCGCGTTGGAAATTTGTGCCTCCTTTCGGCGGCGGGGCGGCAACGTAGGTGAGGCGTGCGGAACTTGGCAAGCTCATTTTCGGAAAAATCCAAGCGAAAATCTTGGGAGATGAAGAGTGTGAGGTTGGCCGTGGTCAGGAGGGTGCGACATAGTTGGCCGGTTTCATAGCATCACTTACTCCGCGCGAACGTAGCAAAAGAAACCACAGTGGTAGTCAATCCGCACATCATCGAGTTGTTCCGGGCTTAGGCCGTCACCAAAATTGCCTTTTCGAGGATTAGAAACTCGGGGCCGTCATAGGTCCTCACTTGCGTTTTCAGGGCGACGCCATCTTCGTTTCCGATCAGCCGATTGCCGCTCCAGAAGTATTTATTCTCTTTGAGGTCCCCGCTAAATCACATTTTCTTTTTTCCATTCCCCGGATCTCCTTGTCATTGTTACTAGGGGTCGCATTGCAACAATTTCCAAATTTTCGTTGCGATGAAGCACCTGATACTCGACCTCACCTGACCCTAAGACTCCCTCAAGCGCATCGGCCTCCGGACTCTTGGAAAAACCGAATCATGGGAGGCCAAACCTCGTCTCGCCGACATCCCCGGCACACTCCCCGAATTCCTACGAGTCGTCGAGCGACGACACATTTTCCTCGGAAAATGCTTGCCTTGCCGCCGCCAAACCCTTATCTCCCGCGCCCCTCCTCGCCACATCAAAACAACGAAGACCCTGGGGGAAACCAAGTGGAAGGCCTTCAAAATCGCCCGCTCTGATTTAAGACGGGACAAAAACAACACATATCATGATTAACGAACTCATCTCGGAAATGGTGGACGCAGGCGTCCATTACGGTCACCAAACCAAAAAGTGGAACCCACGCATGAAGCCCTTCCTTATGAAGGACAAGGCAGGCATCTACATCATCGACCTCGAGAAAACCGTCAAGCAGCTCGATAAAGCCGCTGACTTCCTTGCAGACCTCGTCGGCAAGAACAAACAAATCCTTTTCGTCGGCTGCAAACGTCAGGCACAGGACGCCATCCGCGAGGCTGCGGAAGCCACCGGCCAACATTACGTCAATCACCGCTGGCTCGGCGGTATGCTCACCAATGCGACCACAGTCCGCAAATCCGTCGAGCGTCTCAAATACCTCGAAAACATCGAGAAGCAGCCTGAGTTCAAAGCAATGTCCAAAAAGGAACTCGCCGCCCTCGGCCGCGAACGCGAAAAACTCCTTCGCAACCTTCGCGGTGTCCGCAATCTCGATAAAAAGCCTGACGCCATCGTCATCGTCGATTCCGCCCGCGAAACCATCGCCGTTGCCGAGGCCCATCGCCTCAACATCCCTATCGTCGCAATTGTCGATACCAATGCAGACCCTGCCAAAGTCGACTACCCGATCCCCGGAAACGACGACGCGATCCGCTCGATCCGCATCATCCTCCAGAACCTGGTCGATGGCATGCTCGCAGCCCGCAAAAAGTAGTTTTCCATCCTGAAAACTGAACACTCCCAACTAGCAAACTTTAGAAAAGAAGAATGATCACCGCATCAATCGTTAAAGAACTCCGCGACAAAACCAACGCCGGCATGATGGACTGCAAAAAAGTCCTCACCGAAACCAACGGCGACATCGAAGCGTCCATCAAACTCCTCCGCGAGCGCGGCATCGCCAAAGCCGGTGCCAAAGCCGACCGTGCCGCCACCGAAGGCATCATCGCCGCACGCGTCAATGACGACGCCACCGATGGCATTCTCGTCGAGGTGAACTGCGAAACCGACTTCGTCTCCAAAAACGAAAACTTCCAGGCATTCGTCAACAAAATCGCCGACACACTCGCCGCCTCGGACGCAACCGACCACGCCTCCGCCCTCGTGGCGCAAATCGATGGATCGAGTCTCGAAGATTTCGTGAAAGTCAAAGTCGTCGAACTCGGAGAAAATCTCCAGGCCCGCAAGTTCGTCCGCTTCAGCGCCGCTCCCGGCGGTGTCATCGCCTCCTACATCCACCTCGGCGGAAAAGTCGGCGTCCTCATCGAAGTCGGAACGACCAAACCCGAAACCGCGCCCAAGTCGGAATTCCAGGAACTCATCAAGGACCTCACCCTTCACATCGCCGCATCCGCGCCGAAAGGGCTTTCACGCGATGACATCCCCCAGGACATCGTCGATGCCGAGAAGGAAATCTTCCGCGTCCGCCTCCTCGAACAAGGTAAACCGGAAAACATCATCGAGAACATCCTCAAGGGCCAGCTCGCGAAATTCTTCGCCGAGTCCTGCTTCCTTGAGCAAGGCTTCGTGAAAGACCCAGATGTCACCATCGCCCAGCTCCTTGAACAAAAAAGCAAGGAATTCGGAGATACACTCACCGTCACCCGTTTCGTCCGCTTCGGACTCGGCGAGTAACACCCAGGTTCAAAAAAGCTAAAAGTCCCGGCTTTACAAGGTAGGGGCACATATCCATATTCCGCCGCCCATGATTTTTGCCGCAGTTAATTGGCTCTCCATCAGTATCAACCTCCTTTTGGTTGTCTTCGTAATCGTGTGCCTGTTGATGGCACTGCTCATCCTAATGCAACGCCCGAAACAAGAGGGTCTGGGCGCTGCTTTCGGAGGTGGTGTGACCGATCAGGTCTTCGGTGCCAGGACAACCAACGTCCTTCAAAAAGGCACGGTTTATCTCGGATCGATGTTTTTCATCATCAGTCTGACTCTCGCTATTTTAATTAGTAAGCAGAGCCAGCAGAAATCGCTTCTTGAGCCTGAAAAAACTGCTATCACGGAGAAATCCGACGAGAGTGGCAAGGCTGATGTCGTCGTCGATGAGGAAGTTGTCGAAGAGACGAAGTCGCTCGCTGAGGAACTTCCTGAAGACGGTGCGGCTACCGAGGAACCGGCCGCTGAATCTCCCACTTCAGAGGAAAGTGAAGCGGACAAATCCGAGTGAGCCTGACGCTTGCAAGGTGTGAACAACGGTCCCGACGATAACGAGAAACCCGAAGTAGACGAGGAGTTCGTTTTACCCATCTGGGCACGCGAGGACGCATTTCCGCCTGCCGGTGAGGGCTACGGATGGATTGATAGAAAAGGTAAGAGCCATGTTTGTGGTTCCCTTGATGAACTCTCCCAGACGATTCGTGGGGATAAACATAGCTCGGTGAATCTGGTTTGGACTCCCGCATCGGGTTTCTGCCAAGTCCCTGAGGAAGTCGAGGTTCTTACTGAACCGATCGCCGAGGTCAGGAAACGATGGGCTGTTGATGATCTGGCGGACGCGAATCACCGCATGAAGTGGTTGGGTATCGGCTTGGTATTGCTGATTGCATACATGGCATTTCAAGGATGGAACCAGCTCGAGGGGATCAAGCGTGCGAGCGGTTTGAAAATAACTTTCTTGCAGGAGATCAAATGGATTCTCACTGCGCTTACAAAATCCACAACGGTGGGTATTTCTCTGCTCGTTTTTTTGATCTTCGCGTTCATTCCCTGGTATCAGGCCCAGAAGAGAACCAGGGAAATCAAAACCACAGGTAGGCGGGCGGAGCCAATGATTCCACTGCTCCGCTTCGAAACATGGCTTGAGACGCAGAAGTCACCGGTGACAAAAGGGATTCTCGTGCTGATCTCGCTGGTATTCGTGAGCCAGGTTTATTCCGATAAATCGATTCTGGGATTCCACGAATCCATTCAGGCCGCAGGACTCGTGAAACCTGCATATTTCTCAGGCGAATACTGGCGGCTACTAACGGCTCCGATGCTTCATGGCGGGTTACTTCACTTCGTGATGAACGCGCTCGCTCTGCTCTATCTAGGTAAGCGGATGGAGGTATTCGCGCGATGGCCGCACGTTCCGGCGGTCTTTGTTTTTTCGGCTCTTGTCGCAGGTGAGGCGACCGCTCGTTTTACCGACGCGACATCGGTCGGAGCGTCCGGTGGTCTGATGGGGTGGCTTGGGTTTCTGGTGGTGTTCGAGACGTTGCATTCCCAATTGGTTCCGCGCAGCTCCAAACGCAGGCTGATTGGCGGAGTCATTCTCACCGGATTGATAGGTCTCATCGGTTACCGTTTCATCGACAATGCCGCGCATTTCGGCGGACTTGTCGCGGGTATGGCTTACGCCGCCATTGTGTTTCCGAAATCTAGTTCGGTAATGAGACCCAAGGTGAACCTGACCGACCGTCTGGTTGGAATCGCGAGCTTTGCTCTGATTGCATTTTCCGCCGTTTTGGCCGCCTTCAAGATTCTTTCCTGATTCCAAGCTGTGGAATCACAATATAGACTCCGATTTCTATTGCTTGCACGCTGGTGAGCTAAGTGTCTAGGCTCTCTCCACAATATGAGCGAGCGACGGGTTGTTATTACTGGAATTGGAAGTATTTCGCCTCTGGGCAATGATCTGGAGTCGACATGGGATGGATTGAAAAATGGTCGTAGCGGTGTCCGCACGATAGAATCGATTGACCCCACGCCATTCGATTGCAAGATCGCAGGTGAGGTGCGTGATTTCAATGCGGACGGATATTTTCGGACTCCGAAAGACGCCCGCCGCTCAGATCGCTACGTGCAATACGCCGTCGCTGCATCGAAGATGGCGATGGCGGATTCAGGTCTGGATTCGGAAAAGATCGATCCGCGCAGGTATGGAGTGATGGTCGGGAGCGGTATCGGTGGTCTCTCGACGCTCGAGCGTGAACATTCGGTTTATCTCAATAAGGGACCCCGGAGGGTTTCGCCCTTCACGATTCCGATGATGATTTCAAATATCGCCTCCGGGATCATATCCATGGAGCACGGTCTGACGGGTCCCAACATGGTGATCGTCACGGCGTGCGCGACGTCCAACCACAACATCGGTGAGGCATGGAGAATGATCAAATTCGGTGACGCCGATGGATTCCTTTGCGGAGGTGCGGAGGCTGCCGTTCTTCCCATGGGACTTTGCGGTTTCAATAACATGAAGGCGCTGAGTACTCGCAATGATGATCCCGAGGGGGCGTCCCGTCCTTTCGATAAAAATCGAGATGGCTTCGTGATGGGTGAAGGGGCCGGCGTGGTAATGATCGAGGAACTCGAAACCGCCAAAGCACGCGGTGCGAAAATTTACGCGGAGCTGATCGGCTATGGTGTCAGTGCCGATGCCTATCATCTCAGTGCTCCTTCCCCTGATGGAAGTGGTCCTGCCTATGCGATTGGGATGGCGTTGAAGCATGGCAAAATAAATCCTGAGGATGTCGATTACCTCAACGCACACGCGACTTCCACCGGCCTTGGAGATATCGCTGAAACCAAGGCGATCAAACTGGCTTTCGGTGATTATGCGACCAACGGCCTGATGGTTAGTTCCACAAAATCCATGACCGGCCACATGCTCGGTGCTGCAGGCGGTATCGAACTAATCGCAAGTGTGATGGGCATCGTCGAGGGCGTGATTCCTCCGACGATCAACATCGAGGAGCAGGATCCCGAATGCGATCTCGATGTGGTTCCAAACGTGGCGCGTGAAGTGCCGATCAAGGTGGCACTCAGCAATAGTTTCGGGTTCGGTGGCCACAATGCGTCCGTGCTGGTAAAAAAATTCGAGGATTGAAGCCTTTGGAAAACGTCTGCCATCGCTATTCATGCGAGGTCGCCTTCGCTGATACGGATGCGAGCGGTTGGGCGCATTTTTCAAAAATTCTCACATACGCTGAGCGCGCGGAGCATGATTTGCTGGCCTTGTCCGGGATTTCCGTTTTCCGGCCTGCGCAAGGAGGCTGGCCGCGAGTCAGGGTGAGTTGCGACTACAGCAGCCCGCTTTGCTTTCAGGACAAGATCGAAGTTCGGTTGAGTATCACCAGGCTCGGAAGAAGTTCGGTCAGTTGGCGGTTCGGTATTTTCAAGGATGATGACACTCTCGCCGCCGAGGGAGAGATGGTCAGCGTGAAGGTGGACAAGGAAGGAATGGCGACGCCGTTTTCGGATGAGGAACGCCGGAAATTGGAGGCGCTTTCATGAGTGCCGAAGAATCGGAGGTCGGTGGTCGGATAATTTTGGTGCCGACCCCGATCGGGAATTTGGGCGATATCACTTTGAGAGCGATCGAGGTTCTGAAATCAGTGGACAGAATCGCATGCGAGGACACCCGTCGGTCGGGAATCCTGCTTGCTCATCATGGAATTACCGGAAAGCCGTTGGTCTCACTCCACGAGCACAACGAAAGCCGGAAGTCTCCGGAACTCGTCGCGGCAGCGCAATCCGGCGAGCGCATTGCGTTCATCAGCGACGCGGGTATGCCGGGTGTTTCCGATCCGGGATACCGTTTGGTGCAGGCGTGTTTGGAGCAGGGCGTTCCCTTTGATGTGCTCCCGGGGCCATCCGCCGTGCTGACCGCGTTGATCGGTTCCGGATTGCCATGTCACGCCTTCCGCTTCGGTGGATTTCTTTCCGTGAAGTCCGGAAAGCGCAAGACCGCGATGATGAACGCCCTGAATAGTGGTGAAACCGGGATATTTTTTGAAAGCCCGCACCGCATCGTTTCCACACTTCAGATCCTAAGCGAAATCGCACCCGATGCTAAAATCTGTGTCGCCCGCGAATTGACCAAGAAATTTGAAACCTATCACCGTGGCAGCCCCGGTGAGGTTCTCGAATGGTTTGAAAGCCACACTCCCAAAGGGGAAATGGTGCTTCTTATCAACGCCGGGTGAGCGGTTTTCGGATTAGGTAAGGTCAGGTCAAGGATGATGCCATTCAAGCTAGCTTGAAGTTGGCACTTTCCGGGAGGCGGGCGAATTCCACCACTTTACCGGTATCCTTTTCATCAACCCAGACAAAGTCATTACCAACCAATTCCTCACGGATTTGGCGATATGCCTCACCGCGGTGGTCAGCTTCGTCTTTCGGTTCACGAGCCGCAATCAGACACTGGTCGGGGCGGTATCCGAGCCGCTTGAGCCGGTTCATCTGGGAAATCCACTGATCCCCGTGTTTGAAGATGTCAGTGGACGTGGCCAAATCGAAAGTACGTTTCATGGGACGAAATTGGATACACATGGTTTAGACCGTTTCAAGTTACTTGAAGCAGGAAAAATCAAAAAACACTTGAATCCTCCAAAGATCGATTCATAAATTCTTCCGAATTCGCAGCCAGCGGCTGATGAATTTATCAAGGTCTCCGCAGAACCAGCCTGGCAAATCTGCGGTATTTTTTTGCCTAGGCGAAGGGGTTGATCCAAGCAGGCGAGCTGAGAATCTTCGTCTTGATATTTCTTGCAATGGGTCGAGAACGGGCTTTAATTTCCTCCGACACGAGCTGGTTTGGTGCTCTCTTTGAAGAGTCCTTTGCTGAGTAAGCGTCAAAAAAAACACCGGGTTCTGATACGGACGGCGACAGTTCAATCTGCTTCTGCTCCCTTTGGCGCTTCAGGTGTTTTTTTATTGCCGTATTTTAGCCAATCGTAAATTCGTACTGCTCGGCGAAAGTGGGTGGTGAGTGTCTGCTCGGATTTGTTTCGGATCGGATCGTAAGTTTCCCATACGTGGACGAGAAATTTACGAAATATATCCAGATCGGTATTCTCCTCCGGTAGGAACGCCAGATCTTGGAGCACTTGCTGGACGCCCTTTACACAGGTCGTATCATTATTGTTCAAGACATCCTCGAACGTCGTGGGATCAACTTTTCCCACCCGGTATCGACGCATGCTCTTCGTGATCCACTTGCCGACTCCTTTGGAGCGCACCTCTTCGAGATAGCCCTTGAGATCCGGGTGAATATCCTCCTCATCAGTTTGAGAAAGATATTTGAAAACCGGGTTGTTATTGGAATTTTGCTTGGCGAATTTCGGTAAAACGAGTTCCACCACTTGGGCGTCATCCAAGCCTGCTTCTTCATAGATCAAATCCTTGATCAGATCATAGACCTCAAGTCCACCATAGCCCTGCCCGGCGAGTTGCTTGCTGATCCCGATTCCGATGACATACTCCACCTTGTCCATTTCGGTGGTATCATCGAAGTTTACGACTTGAAGCCGTTCTTTTGGATCGGCACTCAGAACCAGCTCATAAAGATCCTTCTTCAGCTTGCGTAGGATCTTGGGCGGGTAGCTCGACCTCAGGCTCGCGATTGCCTTGTAAAGGATTGCGAAATCCGACGTCACCACCCGTTTTGACTCGATGACACCGTTACCGAAATTGTCCCGAACCGTGGTGATTCCTTCCGGCCTGCCATCTTTGGTTCTCTGGACGAAGATCAGGCGTTCGGAGAGTGTGGAGAGCTGTGATTCGGTCAGACAGTTCGCGATGTCGCTGAAAATCATCCGGATGTTCGGATCGTTGAGTGAGTATCCCAAGAAGATGATCGGGTGCTCTAGGAAGATGGTCATCAGTTTCGCCGAGAGATAGGTGTTCCTACTCTCATAGGCCGCATAATCGGTGTCGGTCAGCACCAAGGATTTGGGATCAGAGACACAACCATGGATCTTGTAGGTTTCGCCGACTCCGTAGCTCTGGTTGAACAGAAGTTGGTTTTGCCCGATGTAGTGGAGATGTTCGGGAAACAGGTGTTCCAGATAGCGGTCGAAATTGGTGGTGATGATTCCTGCCACGTTTTTCCTGGCATGACCCAAGGCGGAAATTTCATCCGGGTATTCCGGCTTGATGAACTTCGATTCCAATTGGCCCAATAAATCAGCCACACCGATCTTAAGCGGAGAAACCCTGTCCCTAATCATCTCTGCATGACGGTTTCGTAGATCTGCGAATGCTTCATCGGAGAGAAAACGTCTCGCGTAGTCGCTGGCTACCCGTCCTGTGATTTCGGGGAGAATCGTGTTCCGGAGAAACCCCGGATGCCGCCACCTCGTTCCGATACCATTCCAGCGCAAATTCGTTATCCGGCTTGGCTTGCTTTGCGAAATGGCCGACCAACCCTTCCCAGTCATCGGTTCCGAGGTAGCGGTGTGTAAATCCTGAACCAACGAACAGAAACGGATGCGAATTGCTGGTTTCCAACAAACTTTTGAGTTTCGATGTCATGCTCATGGTGGGATTGGGAATTTAGAATGACGAATAAGGATGAAGGATTACGAATTTTCAATTCGCCTCGTAGGATTGCTCGATGAGGTGGCGGGCTTTCTCGATGTCGGCCTTGGAGCTTAGGGTGAGTTCCAGGTTGCCGGTGCCGAAGTGGCCGATGTTCGTTACGTCGCGGGCGAAGCCTTTTTCGGCGACGGTTGCGGGAGACGGATGCTTTACGTAAAGGATCAGCTTGTGGGTCTGGGGCTGCACCTCTACGCAGGCGAAGTTCTTGAGACGGCGGAAGGCGAAGTAGTATTTTAGTGTCTTCGCTTCCACGTCGTCACCCAATCCCAAAATCATGGCCTTCAGTGCGTCGAAGCGGTCTGTCAGTTCCTCGTCCGCCTGGGCGAGGTATTCGGTAACGGTCTTGTAGCTGCCGTGCTTGGTGGCGGCACCATTTGCGGAGCCGGTTCCTGTGCCCGTCCCGCCGCCACTGGAGGGTGCGGAGGTGCGGTTGATAAGATCGAGGGCGAGAAGGTCGTCGCCGTAGCGGGCGTAGCGGATGAGTTCAATGTTCCGCTGCATCTGGCCGACGGCGTGGAGGTCGTATTTGCTGAAGTCCCCGGCGATGCAGAGCAGGCGCGGGCTTGACCAGTCGATGGCGGCGGCTTTGTCCGCGCCGAGCTTCTTGGTGACGAGCAATTCGAAGTCTCCCCGGTGGTCGAGCAGCCAATCGAGGTAGAAGAGCCCTTGGTTGATCACGTTGGCGTTGGTGGCCTTCTTGTATTCGATGATGACCGGTGCGCCGTTCTCGTCGATACCAAGGGTGTCCATGCGACCGCCGGTTTTGGGGCCGGTGGAGTATTCGGAGGCGAGGAAGGTGACGCCGAGGAAGGTGTCGAGGTGCTTCTCGATGAGGGTTTGGAGCGATTTCTCCAGCGCCATTGAAGACGCGGGCAGTTCAAAGACGTGGTCGGGAGAAATTTTGAAGAGTTTGAGGTCGGACATGAAAATAGCACCTGTTACTTTTGAGTGTAGATATCAACCACCGGTGTTTGTTAGGATGCTTGTGGCAAGAGCTCGGAAGTCTGCCTCGCAGTCCTTGACTGCATATGTATGGGCTCCAATAGCTCCATCTGACGGTTTCAGGTGAAAGATGGGTTTGCGAGCTTCCATGGCAAGCGGCATCAGGCTTCGATAGTGCTTTAGGAGTCCTAGGCAATGGTCGTCTTCGCCGTAAGACAAGCTTGGCTGGTTATTTTGATTGAGAACGTAGTCGTTGTAGGTTGCAGGAATGCGCTGCGACCACTTCTCATAGGCCTTCACTGGTCGACTATCGCGAATTCCAAATTGAAGAACGACGTATCCTGCGGGAGCCATCGTCCCCTGAGGCAGGGAAAGGTCAGCGACCGGATTGCGTTGTTTTCTATCTTCCCACTCGTTTCGCCAGTCGGCCAAGGTCGGTCCTAGGTTCCTTAATCCTTGAATGGAGAAAAGGTCGGGAGCCAAGGGGACGACGACATGATCGGACGCAATGAGCGCCGCCCGGTTAATCGCACCAAAGTTCGGACCAACATCCAGGAGGATAATATCTGCTTTCAAATCATTGGCGGCATTTCTCACGATGCGGTGGAAGGCGCTGGTAGCACGAAATGCCGGCTCTTGTCGATCCAGACATTTTCCCCAGGCCTCGGAGAGATTGGATTCAAAATTAGAAAGCTCCAAATCACCGGGGATCAGGTGCAAGCGTGGTGTTAGCGTGCGTATTGGGGCAGGGTTGATGTCTCCCAAGCCCCGCACGATGGGACGGAGGGAGGACATGATGCTTTGGTGCTGTTCATTGTCGGGATCCCAAAGTTTCTCCAGTTCTTCTTCAGGGAGGAACATTGAGGTCAAATTGGCCTGGGGATCGAGGTCGGCGACGACCACGGTTTTTCCCATTTCGGAAAACATCCAGGCCAAGTGATAGAGGAGAGTGGTTTTGCCAACGCCGCCTTTGTTGTTGAAGAATACGATCGATTTCATCGGCTGGGATGTTTGGGAATGATGACCAGGAAGAAGTTCGGTTGAAGATCAAAGGTGGCCTCTGGGCTTCCGTTATCAGCTAAAAAACGTTGGGCGCGGGCGACACCGCGCCCGAATCGGTTGATGTAGCCGAGATTATACATCGCTTCAGCCAAGATTGGATTCCGGTAGTCATTTGCGCGGGGGAAATTCTCTGGCGTCACGTCGCCGTAGAGTCCTCCGGAATTCTGGATCTCAATGCGATCCGCGAACTGATAGAAGCGTATCGGACTGTTCGATTCATAGCTCCGGTGCAAGACCGCGTTCATAAGAAGCTCCCGAACTGCATCGGGAGGGAAGTCCCACACGGTAGCCTCGGTAAGTTCAGTTGATCGAACCGGTTTTTGTGTGAAACGACCTTTCAGAAAGCTATCGAGTTCGGAAAGAATTGACACCAAGTTGCCTGCGAATCGTTTCTCGGAAAGGACATCGTCACCGAGAGTCAGCCCATCGTATTCCACGAACTGGATGATCGAACCTGGAAATAGATCGAGGGGATCGTATGCGAAGACAAGCATCCCGGCATTGGTCGGGCAGTCGCGGGCTAGGCTGTAGAAGCGCAAAGCGGCCAGCTGCTCGGGGAGTTCCCTCCCATTTTCTTCGATGACAGCCCTTGCGATGGCTTGCGGGCGGTAGGTCGAAGTGAAATAATTGAGGTCGAGTCGCGAGAGGTCACCTTCGGGGCATGGAGTTGCATCGAAGGTGCGGAAGTTGGCGGCGCGCCTTTCCATGAGCTGGCGCTCCTCGGTTAGAGATGCGTAGTCCTTCCGCGGGCCAATGCGGATGCAGGTGCGGCCTTTGTATCTCACAGGCGGGAGATCATGGGGGAAGACTTCGACCACGAGCACCTCGCCCGCGCCTCCCTCTGGGTGGGGGTGGACTTGGACATTCAAGTTGGGTTGCGGCATGATTTGTCCATCCGAACGATAGGCCGCAAAATCCTGCTGCAACTGGTCGGTGATCGTGAGCCGGAATTGGGGATCGGCTTCGTCGAGACCAATGACGAGATAGCCGGGGAGACCGCTGTTGGGCAAGTCGTTGGAAAACGAACAAATCGCTTCCCTGAATTTGTCCACGTTGGTTGTGGAGCGGGTGCACTCGATGCGAAAGGTCTCGCCGGAGGAAATTAAAATTTGAAGCTCCGCTGTGGTCATGGTTCGCAAAGTAATAGGTTGGCGGGAAGAATCGAGAGACGATTCGAGAAGGTCGGGTGCTTGTTCTTACGACTGGGATGATCTTAACGAAAGAATTCCGAAAAGAAGAGTCACTTTTGCATCGCGCGCTTTTTGCGGGTCGGTTTGGCGGGGGTGAGGCGCTCGACGGTCTTTTGCGCGGTGGCGAGGCGGGATTCGATGCGGTCGGCGAAGTATCGCCCGGCGAGCATTCCGAGCCGCAGGAGCTGCTCGTCATGCGCCTTGAGGATGGCGAATTTACTACCGAGTTTCCTAGATCTCATGTGGCGCATCTGGTTGCCGATAAGATGTAAAGAACATGCCTTGGTGGGTTAGGCGTTTCCGGTTTCTGTTTCATAGACGCGAATCTAACGACTTCACTCCGGAGAGGAAGAAAGAACGGCTTGCCCGGATTTCGACTGTTCAGGAGAGCGTGAGCTGTTTTGGCATACAAAGGGGTAAGGAAGTGCTTCCTTCTTTTTCCCGGAACACTTCGCACGAGATGAGCTTCGTCAGGATTTTGTTGGAGACATTGGAGGAGCTTTGAGCGACAAGGGCGGACATGAAAAAAACGTTTCCAATGGAGGATCCGAAGCACAAGCCCGCTCGCGTTGCCGAAGCGATCAAAGCAGAAATCCGCAAGTATCTCAAACGTGAGCGGCGCAAGCCATTGCCCGAAGAAGTTGATTTTTGGGATTTCGATTGCCGAGCGGGGAAGGATTCGAATTCCGCTGAAATCATCCATGTTTCTGAAATTCTGAAGCCGGTCGATATGGCTTTCGGGGAAACTTGGGAATCGGTTTATATCGAGATCCTCGCGAAACCCGGACACCGGACTAAAGCGGAACCCAAAGGACCTGCGGAAACTGAATAAGGTTTCGGCAGTTGTTTACTTTGCTGGACGAGAGCTAAAAAAGCGGCTTGAGTTGCCGCACCTCAGACGAGGCCAGAGAAATGCCGCCGTGGTGGAATGGTAGACACTACGGATTTAAAATCCGTTGCCCTCACAGGCGTGCCGGTTCGAGTCCGGCCGGCGGTACCATTTGGAATTGATATTTTGTCAGGGATTGGATTTTTATGAATAAAACAGTTCCTACACTCGGAACCATCTCCACACTTTCCATTGGTATCGGAGGTATGGTCGGCGGAGGAATTTTTGCGACCACCGGACTCGCGGTGGAACTAACGAAGGGTGCGGCTCCAATCGCATTTATCGTCTCGGGTATCGTCGCGCTGCTCACCAGTTATTCCTACCTGAAGATGACCCTGCGCTATCCAAGCGAGGGAGGTACCGTCGAGTTCCTCAACCGTGGCTTTGGCACCGGCATTGTTACCGGCGCGACGAACATCCTGCTATGCTTCAGCTACGTCGTGCTGGTCGCGATCTATGCGCATGCGCTTGGTAGCTACGCTTCGAGCTTTTTTCCAGTGGAGGAAAGAGAATTCTGGAGCCATGTTTTCCTCAGCGGATCACTCGTTTCACTCGCGCTCCTCAATGCCATCGCCGGACGCTACGTCGTCAACTCGGAGAACGCTCTCAACTTGATAAAGATGGCTGTCCTCGTGCTGTTCATCTGTTGGGGGATATTCACCCCGATCGAATGGGACCGCTTCGCCCCCGAGAATTTTGTCGGTCCCGTTGCCATCGCCTCGGGCGCGATGGTTGTTTTCTTCAACTACGAAGGCTTCGAGCTGATTGCAAATGCCGCCCGTGAAATCAAGAACCCGAAGCGCTCCTTGCCGATCGCCTACGTTGGAGGCGTTCTGCTGGTTATCGCAGTTTACGTGTTGATAGCTGTGGTCACCGTCGGCCACCTGTCATTCGCCGAGATTGCCGCAGACCGGAATCAGGTCCTGGCCGCCGTCGCCAACCGCATGGTGGGTTCCACCGGACATATCATGATTGCCGCCGCCGCAGTGCTCGCTTGTGGCTCTGCCATCAACGCCACCCTCTACAGTTCCGGCCGTATCACCTACACGGTGGCTCGCTCCGGGCAGTTACCCAAAGAACTCGAACGTGAAATTCGGGGAGCACCCTTGGAGGGCATGATTATTTTTACCGTTCTGGCATTGATAATCGGTAATTTCGTCCCGCTCAACGCCATCGCCACCATGGGTAGTGCCGGATTTCTGTTCGTCTTCATGGCAGTCAACGCGGCCAACTTTCGTCTCGCGAAAGAGACCCAATCCCGCCGTTGGATTTCGGCCCTCGGGGGCCTCAGTTGTGGCGTTGCTCTGGTCGTCCTTTGCATCCAGGTCGATGAAAATCCGGCAACCCGGAACCAGTTGTGGATACTGCTTGCGATGGTGATTCTCTCGTTAGGTATAGAAATCATCTACCGGAGTATCACCGGCCGTACGATTCGCCTCCACCGACCTAGGAAAACCCCAAAATAGCAATCAAATGACGGACCACCAGATACTCCCCGCTCTATGGGCAGGACTCCTCATTCTCGTCCATCTCGCCGTCATCGCGCGGGCAATCCTGCGCCCGCACCGTGAGCCGGCTTCGCGGGTGGCGTGGGTGGTGGTGATCATCGTGGTTCCCGTATTTGGTTTCATTGCTTACCTGTTGCTCGGCGAAACCAATGTCGGCAGGCGACGGGCGGGGCGGGTTCGCGAGGTTCTGGCTAGCATGCCGGATATCGCGGGGATTCCTGGCATCGACAGCACCGAGTTTCAGCCAGAGATTCCTGAAAACTACGCCCACCTCTTCCAGCTCGGCCAGACGGTCAACGGCTACCGGGCAGTCGGTGGCAATAAGGCGCACCTGATGGCGGATTCCAACGCGGCTATCGAGTCGATGGTTGCCGACATCGATGCCGCGCAAGAACATGTGCATCTGGCATTTTATATCTGGCTGACCGATAACAACGGCCTCAAAATGGTGGAAGCGCTCAAGCGCGCCGCCGCGCGGGGAGTGATTTGCCGGGCTTTGGCTGATGGCCTGGGCTCGCGTTCCATGATCGAGTCAGCCCACTGGAAAGCGATGCGCGCTGCCGGTGTGAGGGTGGCCACCGCGCTCCCCATCGGCAATCCACTGCTGCGACCGTTGCGAGGACGGATCGACTTGCGCAACCACCGCAAGATCCTGGTGATCGACAACCGCATCACTTACTGCGGCAGCCAGAACTGCGCCGACCCCGAGTTCCGGGTCAAAGCGAAGTTCGCGCCGTGGGTCGATGCCGTGATGCGCTTTACCGGACCGATTGTCAGACAGAATCAGCACCTCTTCGCCAGCGACTGGCTGGGACAGGTCGATGAAGATCTCGACGGCATCCTGACCGAGCCCCTGCCACCCGGGGAATCCGGGTTTGCCGCCCAGGTCATCGGCACCGGGCCTACCGTCCGCAACTCGGCTATGCCCGAAATTTTCGAGAACCTGCTCTACACCGCCCGTAATGAGATTTTCATCACGACGCCCTACTACGTGCCTGACGAGTCCCTTCAAAACGCCCTCTGCTCATGTGCATTGCGCGGGGTGAAGACGACGTTGATACTGCCGGCTCGGAATGATTCGTGGATCGTCGGCGCGGCCAGCCGCAGCTACTACGCCGACCTGCTCTCCGCCGGTGTCCAAATCCACGAATACGTAGGTGGCCTGCTTCACACCAAGTCGCTCACGCTCGACGACGAGATCACTTTAATCGGCTCCGCCAATATGGACCGCCGCAGCTTCGAGCTGAACTACGAGAATAACATCCTGCTATGTGACCGGAAAGTCACCGCCGAGATGCGCTGCCGCCAAGACGAGTATCTGACCCGATCTCGTCCGGTCACTTCAGAAATGGTCGCCTCCTGGCCACTTCGCTACCGCTTCTGGAATAACACCATCGCCATGCTCGGACCAGTCCTGTGAGTCCTTTAATGCGCCCGGGCGTAAATCTCGCGAAGAGCGTGAGGTCCGGTATGAATCAGCGGCGCATGCGCGCCAGAAACCAGGTCTGGCTGTGGTTGTTTGGTAGGTGGGCCCAGACGCGGACTTTGTCGTTAGTGAGGTTGGTCAGGCCTGTTTCGATCGTTAGATTGGCTTGGCCACCGATATCAAAGGCGACTCGCTGAGTGTCGATGTCCACCCTGCCGTGAATGGATTCCACTGTGCCATTTTTCCAGTTGGCGTAGGTTCCTGCGATGTTTCCATCCGCATCAACGACAAGTTGGACGGCATGGTCGGAGGTTTTGGTTTTCACACTTGTTGAGAGAGCGAAGGTTCCAAAAGGAATCCAATTGGGATCGTTGTCTTTCGTAGCGAAAGAGTTGGCGAGCTTACGGGAAGAAGCGACGAAGTCTTCGTAGGAGCTGATAGGCTGGCCGTTGACGTAGATCAGGTCGCTCTTGAAGGTGACGTTCTGGTCGTAGACGTAAGCGAACGGCTTGGTGCCGCCGGGGATGGCAAAGACACGGGCGAGAGTGGGCCAGTTGGTTGCTCCCCACCAGATTGCGGAAGACTTGGTGGTAAAATAGGAACTCGAAGCACCGGATGGCTTGTGCTCGTTCCACCATGTGCGAGAAAAGAGGTCCGCAGGCCTGGAGGTTGCGGAGGCAAGTGCCTGCTCCGCCCACTCTGAATTCTCCCTACGGCGTTCGGCGGTAACAGATTGGCTGAGTGAAGAGTTGATCTGGATTGCTTTGGAAAGACGCTCATTGAGCGAGGTGTCTCCCGAATTGTCGGAGAAGAAATGAGCCGTCTCCGGGGCTTTCTGGGCGGCAGCACGGTTAGCACGGCGCAACTTGATTGTGGCAGCGTCCGCAGGTGTTGCACCTTCGCCGACTGGAACGGCACCCTCACCAACAGGCACAGCACCCTCACCAACTGGAACGGCACCTTCACCGACAGGCACAGCGCCTTCGCCGACAGGAACGGCACCTTCACCGACGGGCACAGCGCCTTCGCCAACGGGAACGGCACCCTCGCCGACGGGCACAGCACCCTCGCCGATGGGAACAGCACCTTCGCCGACAGGCACGGCACCTTCCCCGACGGGAACAGCACCTTCACCAACGGGAACAGCACCTTCACCAACGGGAACGGCACCTTCACCAACGGGAACAGCACCCTCGCCGACAGGAACGGCACCTTCACCGACGGGCAGAGCCTCTTCTCCCACCGGCACAGCACCTTCGCCAACTGGAACTGATTCATCCGCAGAGGCGACGAAGGGAGTAAGAGCAAGTGTGCCTACGATCGTGGCAAGGAGTCTGGGACGCAACGGTGAGATTTTCATATGAAGAACGCTTTTCAGCAAAATTTAGGCATACATACAGGGTGGCGAGAAGGAAATTCCAATCTCGTCGGAAGCACGTCCCGTTCAATGAATCCTGCAACAAATCGCCCCAGCTACCGACAGACTGCTAGGAATTGTGGCTATGGAAGTAGCTGATCGGGTGTGTTATCGGCGGCGTCCGCGTCCGCCTCTGCGGCTGTCGCCTCCGCTGAACCGTTCGGATGACCGCCATGAAGAGGTGCGTTGGCTTTGGAAAGAGCCACGGTCACGAGCCCGGGCCTGGGACTCGAATCTTTCCCGGTTGAAGCCGGAGGATGTGGCATTCGCGGGTAGTTGCGTGGGTCGGGGTTTGGCCGGAGCCTTCCAACCGTTGCCGGAGTTTTCCGACCAGCCGTTGGAATCCCTTTTGTAAACCGTTCCGTCTTTGGCCCCATAGATGTTGCCGGACTTGGTTTTGGCAACAGCACCCTGGCTGTAGGGGTTGTTCCATGCTGCTGCTCCGGTGCCCCGGTTGGTTCTTACCACGCCGGCACTGCCTGCGGGGCCGGACCTGGAAGCACCTGCGACAGCATTGCCGGTTCTCGGATTATAAGCGGCCCCGCGAGCCGCCGAGCCGTAGGCCGTGCTGACGCGGCCACCGGCAGCGCTTGCTCCGGTGTAGGGATTGTAGGCGCGGCCTGCGGTAGCGGTGCCTCGGGGAGTGGCTCGATACCCAGCGGCGGCGTAGGTTCCGGTGTAGGGATTGTATGCCTGGCGAACGCCGGCGCTGCCGTGGGGGCCATAGGCGCGGGCGCCCCGTGAGTAAACTCCGGTGGCGGGGTTGTAAGCTGCACCATATCCAATGCCGCCATAGGGTCCGTAGGCGGCGCGGGCGCCACCATAATAGCCGCCGTAGCCGTGGTGATAGACCGCTCCGCATCCATATGAATAAAAGGCAGGTCTGGGGTAATAGTAGTCATTGTGATTATCGGCGATGATCGCTCCGGCGAGCAGGCCTGCGCCGAACATCAGCACGCCGTTGGCGGCCACGTATTCACCGCTGTAGCCAGCCGTCTGGCTGTAAATCACGGTTTCCGGAGTGGAGCTTTCAACTGTGACATAGGTGACGTTGTAAACCGGACTCGACGGGGGAATGGTGTAGATCGCGGGTGGCACTTTGGTGCAGTAGGACCACGGGCCGGTTGCTGCGTTGCTGGTGAACCAAACGCCCTGGTCACAGCAGTAGTAATTTCCGTTGACGAGTAGGACGGTGTAAGCGGAATTGACCGCGTATCGTACGCTGGTTCCGTCAATATCTTTGAATTGAGGATCACCATGGTATTCGACCGATACCGTGACCGGATTCGCCAGGTCGACGGTATTGGTGGTTGGCACCGAGGCGAGCATCACGGCATCTTTGGCGTCCTGGGTTCCGGGGACGGAGGCTTTAACGAAAGCGTCGGCGTTGTCGTCGGGAATTTTCGCGAAATCTGCGGGCAGATCATCGCTGGCGGCCGACCATGGACCTTCGAGGCTCGTTGCGCGGAACCAGCGCCCGGCGGCCAGGAAATAGAATTTGTTGTCCGCAGTATCGCGGAATAGCGCGCAGTTTGAATTTCCAACACTGAGCAAGCGGGTGCCAGGAATCGGGGTATAGGTCGGATCGCCATCTGTTAGAATTAATTCGGTCGGCTTGGTGGTCACGAAGACGGACGGCACCGTATCGAATTTTTTTCCCGGAACATGGCTTCGCACATCGGCCCAGTTTTCGTCGTCGGGAAGCGAGGCGAGTGAATCGGGTAGCGTTGGGGCTGGAGTCCACGGGCCTTTCGTGTCCGTTGCGGTGAGCCAGGAATCCTGATCCAGGAGGAAGTATTTTTGATCGACCGTATCATAAAAGAAAGGCCAGTTGGTATTAATTGCGAACATGAGGTCCGTCTTGTCTTTGCTGACGGGCTTGAGTTGTGGCTCGCCCATGAACATGACAAGAATGCTTGGTTTGGAACTGTAGATGATCGGTGGCGGTTGGATGTTGAGTTTTACCGGTTTCTGTTTGGCCTGTTTGTCGGCATCGACGCAGGCCAGAACCCGGTCCAACGAGAAATTCATCAGGTTGCCCATGGGGACGATTTCATTGATGGCTGCGCGCAGCTTGGTGACTTCAGCGTCAGGAGTGTTGGCGAAGCGGATGTCACGGGATGTGGCATAAAGCACTACCGTGCGGTCAGTATGGTTGACCAGAGTATTGGCGTCCGTCTCCACGACTCCGAATTTCTCTTCCTTGGTCACGCCTTCGATAGAGATGGCCATCCGGTAGTGGATTTTCTTGTAGTCGATCCAATCTTCCACCTGAGGCTGGTAGACGGTGAGTGTCTGGCCGTCCTTGGTGAAAACGCGCGGCCAGCCGGGATCGGTGGTTGGCGGATCGGTTTGATCCTGGGCGTGGGTCGGAGAGACGATGCACAGCAATGTGATCAGCGGAGCGAGAGCTGCGACGCATGGTATCTGGAGTTTCATGATAATGGTTGGATTGGTTTTGAGCTTAGCGAGGAAGGTTGATGCGGGTGATTTTTGATCCCTGGAGGCCCAGACCGCCCATGAGTCCACGCTGGTTGAAGAAGAAAGCGTAGGTGCTTTTGTTCAGGGTAGTGGTGGAAATCGAACCGGCCATTCCTTCATCGACGACCACAAGGCTAGGGCTACTGCCGACCTCCCAACCGGCTGAACGGTTGATGTTCCGGATCGCACTGTCATCCATTAAAAAGAGTGCGTAGCCGTATTCCTGGACGCCTGCCTGAAAGCCATACGACAGGCCTGCGGTCTGGTAAAAATCATGGATGGTCCCATCGTTGCGAATGAGGGAGCCGTTTCCGCCCATGCCGCCAATCATGAATCCACCCTTGATGATCTTCGGAAAGACGAGGATGCCCTTTGCTTGGGATCCGAGCGTGCGCGCTGCCGGGTTTGTGCGATAGAGACCGTCCAGAGCGGCTCGTGATTCCGCCGCGAGTTTTCGAGGATTGAAGCCGGAGGATTTGGTGTTAGTGAGAGGCCCGCTTGCGCAATTGCTGAGGGCGAGGCTGGCGATGGCGAGTAGGCCGATGGTGGCGGTGGATTTTACGAATTGCTTCATGATTGGATCTGGATTGATGAATGGATAACTTCTATCTAATATTAATCAGAACTCGACGAAAATCGCTATCGGACTTTGGTAGTATACGATGACGGTGAGTCCGGTCCATAGGCCACACTCATCGTGGCCCACGGTTCGTCCAGACCATGAATGGTGATTCTATTTCGTTTCATGTTACTTATTTTTTGGAAGAAGTCGCGTTGGATTTCGATTTGCTTTCGCGTCGGGAGAAGGCGCTCGTCCGAATAAGGTATTAGAACGCGTTTCGGTTCCTCCGAAGCCCTTGCGGGAAAGGTGAATGCAGCAAAAAGGGCGATTGTCAGGCAGCGCTGATCCGCGTAGATCGCTTGATATCCCTCAATGCCGCCTCTGACAGCTACAAGGACCAACGAATCGAGGCGCAATTCCAACAACTCATCCGCAACCCGCCCCAACGCCGCTAGCCAGCCAATTGTGCTGAGACCGATCAGGAAGCGGTCACTGCACCCCGGTCGTCGCTTAGGCCGGATTTTTCGAGAAAATAATCGTAGCCACCCGTGTAGCGAGTGACGAGGGCTCCGTTCTCCGGATTTTTTTCATCGCGGGTGACGTGCAGGGTGGTTTCCGCGAGGTTGCGGATAAAGTGCACATCGTGGGAAATGAAGACGAGCGTTCCTTCGTACGATTTCAGCGCGTTCACGAGCGAGTCGATCGAGAGGATATCGAGGTGAGTGGTTGGCTCGTCCATCAGCAGGAGGTTCGGCGGATCGACGAGGAATTTGACGAGGTTGAGACGGGATTTCTCTCCACCGGAAAGCACGCCGCAGCGTTTCTCCACGTCCGCGCGACGGAACAGGAAGGTGCCTAGGATGGCGCGGGCGTCTTCTTCGCGAAGCGTGTCGCAGGCACCCATGACTTCATCGAGAACCGTGTTGAATTCATTGAGAGCTTCCGCGCGGTGTTGGGAGTAGTAGCCGATCTTTGTCAGATAGCCGACCTCCTTGTTCCCGCCGTCGATTTCCAGTTCACCGGAGAGGAGTTTCAGGAGAGTCGTCTTGCCCGCGCCATTGGGGCCGACGAGTACGATCTTGTCGCCACGCTCAATGGTGAGATCTAGATCCTTGTAAATGCGTTTTCCCGGGTATGACTGGCAGACCTTGTCCATCTCGATGAGTTTCTGATTCGAGCGAGGCGGCTGGGGGAACGAGAATTTGAAAGGCTTGCGCGGGGTGCGGGGTTTCTCGAGCTTTTCAATCTTATCGACCAGCTTGATGCGGGACTGGACCTGCGAGGCTTTTGAACCGACTTGGCGAAAGCGTTCGATGAATTCCATGTGGCCTTCGATTTCCTTGTTCTGGTTCCGGTAGGCTTGCACCTTGCGTTCATAGACTTTTTCCCGTTCCTCCAGGTAGGTCGAATAGTTTCCGTTGTATGAAACGAGGTCCATCGCGTCGGGATCGATTTCGATGACACTTTCGATCATCGTGTCCATGAAATCGCGGTCATGGGAGATCATCAGAATCGCGCCGGAGTAATTCAGCAGATAGCGCTGCAGCCAGAGCAGGGAGATGAGGTCGAGGTGGTTGGTCGGCTCGTCGAGCATGAGCAGATCTGGCTCCATGACGAGGAGCTGCGCCAGGTGGGCGCGCATCACCCAGCCTCCGGAATATTCGCGGGCAGGTTTCGTGAAATCATCCTGCTTGAAGCCGAGGCCGGCGAGGATCTTCTTGGCTTTCGGTTCAAGCTGGTAACCGTTGAGAGCGGTGAACTGGTCTTGGGCCTTGGCGAACTCCGGGCTGGAAAGGTCGCCGGATTTTTCACCTTCCCGTATCGTGCGCAGCAGGCCGATCATTTCCGGGGTGATTCCCATTGCGATTTCCAGAATCGTTTCATCGGAAGGTTCCCCCGCCTCCTGTGGTAGGTAACCGGTGATGGCATATTCGTCGCGGTCGATAGTGCCTTCGTCCGGCTGGTCTTCATCGAGGATCATGCGGAAAAGCGTCGATTTTCCAGCACCGTTCGGGCCAACGAGGGCCACGCGCTCTCCCCAGTTGATGGACATGTCAGCCTCACGCAGCAAAGTCCGTCCGCCGAGAGTCTTGGTAAGTTTCTTGATCGTTAGCACGGGGACTGCGTAATGCCAACCGGCGGGGAGTTCAAGTACAAGGAGCCAGATGGCGCTGAACTCAGGAGAACTCTCGGCATCGCCGTCTTCTCCAGAATGTGCAAGGCGTCATTAGATCCGAATCAACTGACAAGAAAATCTCGGAGATCTTCAGGATACTCACCCTCAGAGATGAGTTGCGCAATCGATGCCACAACGTGTGGTTTATCCTCCGGAAATGTCACACCGAACCATGTGGCGCTCGTCTTCAGGACTTCACATTTGGTTTTCCCTTGATTGATCAGCGAATCAACAGCAGTCGGAATATAAAACTCACTGGTATCCTTGTCACCTTGTTCACGGAGAAACTCGACGAACTCGGATTCCAAATCATCCATGAAATTGCGCGGAAATGCCCAGAAATTCATTGAGGCAGGAGCATCGGGGGCTATCCCCTTGCGTTTTCCATCCAACCAGTCACCAAAAACCATCCCTGCTTCGTCCCTCTTGATTTTCAAAACCTCCTCAACTCCAGTGAGCATCCCTTCGGAGCTAACCTCACAAATCCCGCGATTCACATGACCGTGTTCCGAAAGGGTGTTTTTCAGGGGATAGGCGACCAATCCACAGCGATCCGAGCCGCAGCTACCAAGGAAACCACTTGCCTGCAGATAGGCATCCCTGCCGTAGAAGTCATCCGCGTTGACCACTGCAAAAGGTCCGTCCACCAGATGCCTCGCGGCGCGAATGGCGTGACTGGTCCCCCACGGTTTGGTGCGCCCCGGCGGTGGGACAAAAGGAGAAGGCAAATCGTCCAAACGCTGGTAAGCATAATCGACTCGGACGCGCCCCGCAAAACGCTCACCGACACCGGCTTTGAACGCATCCGCGAAATCCTCCCTGATCACAAAAACAACCCGTTCGAAGCCTCCCCTGATCGCGTCGAATACCGAATAATCGAGGACGGTTTCCCCGTTTGGACCCATCGGATCGAGTTGCTTGAGACCGCCGTAACGGCTACCCATACCTGCGGCGAGAACGATTAGTGATGGCATCGATTCGAGAAAATTAATACTCGTAATTGAGGTAGAAGTTGAATTGCCCGCCTTGGTCGGCTTCCGAGTCAGGAGAAGTGACCGGGATTGCATAATCGAGTGCAAGCGGAACCGGGCTGATCGGGAGTTTGAGGCGGATACCCAAGCCCACATCACTGTAAACGTCTTCCGGTGAAACATCCCATGACCCGGAATTTACAAACCCGACATCGTAGAACACTGCGGCACGAACGATTTCGATGATTGGGACCGTGTATTCAGCACTCAAGAACGCGAGTGACTGGCCACCTACCACTTCACCCGAACCACCGGGACCGTCATCGCGCGGACCACCAATGTCGCGGAACTCGAAGCCCCGGAGGGTTCGTCCGCCGCCGAGGAACATCCTCTCGAAAATCGGGACATCACCGTCATAACTATCCACAAACGCCATCTCACCTTTGAGCGAGAGAATCGTATCCCACTTCAGGTTCCAATACTTCGCACCCAAAGCGGAAACAGTGAAAGTATCGACATCGCCTCCAAGTATTCCACCCGAGAGTGCCATCGTTACATCAACCCGTTCGCCGCTGCGTGGAGTGATGTTGCTATCACGATTGTCGTAGAGGTAACTCAGCTCCACCGCACTGCGAAGGTATTCGCCACCCGGAACCTGTGACTGGTAAAATGCCGTCACGGGGTTGTCCAGATCGATATCCACGTTCTCAAGAGTGTATTGGAGCTTGATCGATGACTTCTCCGTCAATGGCTTTCTCAGGAAAATCGAACCACCTACATTGGTCTGCTCGTAGTTGTCACTGAAATATGAGGATTGGCGGTAAAACAATTCTCCACCAAGCGAGAGCTTTCTATCCATGAACCATGGCTCCACAAGAGAAACACTGAACTCATTGCGCTCGGATCCCGCGCGAAGGCTCATGCTGAAACGCTGACCACCTCCCGTGAAATTCCATGGATTTGTGATGTCGAAGTTGGTTTGTTCAAGAGTCAGGAAACCAACCACATTATCAATCGAACTGAAACCAACACCTACGCCGACGGATCCTGTGTTCCGCTCTTCCACGAGAATATCCACATCGCGGTAGCCGCTACCTCCGGGTGTTCCGCTTGTCTGCACATCGCTGAAATACTGCAGATTCTGCAAACGTGCCTTGGTCGTCTCAAGTTCCACGGTATTGAACCAATCGCCGGGCTTGAGAGGCACCTCACGGCGGATAACCTTGTCCTTGGTTTTGACATTGCCCTGGATATTCACCCGACCGACACGGAACACCGAACCTTCGGTGATCAGATATTTGATAGTCACCCGGTTCGGACCCGCATCCCTGATGTCTGGAACGACCACCGCATCCGCATACCCGCGCGAACCATAGAAGCTGCGAATAGTAGTGATATCGTCACGCATTCTCTTGGAAGAGTAGGCGTCCTCTCCATTCAGCGTCATGGAAGGATACAGTTCCTCGGGTTTGAATACGGTCATCTTCCCGAAGCTGATTCCGGCCACGGTGTATTTTTCACCCTCATCGATCGGAATTATCAGATCCACCCTGCCATCACCGACAGGTTCACGGCGGATTCCAGGGCTGCTCGCACGGAGGTAGCCCTTGCTGCGATAATAATCGAGAATCGAGTCGAGATCCTCATCAAGCGCTCCCGACTCGATACGTCCGGATTTTGTTAACCATGAAAACCAGCCCTTCGGTTTGGTCTTCATCTCCTTTTTCAGTTCCGCGGTGGTGAAAGCCTTGTTTCCTTCAAAGCGGATCTTGCGGACCTCGTTTTTCGAACCCTCATCGATCACAAAAATCAAATCGGACAGCCCGGCTTGACCGGTCGCCTGTATCCGGTGGGATACCAGAACGTCGGGGTAACCGTAACCTTGATAATATTCCTCAATGTTACGTCTTGCCTCGAGAATCTGCACATCATTCATCGATCCGCCAGACTTGAGCTTGGTTTCCTTGGCAAGCTTCTGATCGGAAAAAACGGTATTTCCTACAAATCCAACTCCGTTGATTGCCGGGCGTGTCATCACATCCGCGATAATCCTGACTCCACCGCCGTCTGGCTCGGCAAGAAACCTGACATCATCAATCAAGCCGGATTCGAATAGCGTCTTGATATCGTTGTCGAGACGCTCCGCCCGGTATTGGGTGCCAGCCTTGGTGGACATGAGATTCCTCAACCTCGCTTCGTCCACTGTCTTCGCGCCACGATAGCGTATATCCACTACGGTGATATTTTTCCCTTCGAAATCCTGGGCATGAAGCTTACCTGCGAAGGACGTTACGAAAAACAGGGCAATCACGACAATGCGGCTGAGTAGCCAGCTATGACCTGATAAAGATGGATTTGTAGAAGTCATGTTGAATTTGATGTCGCGCCATAAAGCCCGTTCGGACCCAGTCCAGTCAAGGGCAATAGATCGAAAAGGCGTTCTCCAAATTTCGAAGGATAGCCGCAATCCGGTGTTTCCCTCGATTTTATCCATTCTCCCCGGACATCAGTTGCAAGATGGCCTGTGATACGCTTCTGTGTTGCGAACGACAGAATCCCATGGAAGAGACGGAAGAGACATTGGGAAAGAGACTCATCAGGACTCGGAAATCTGCTGGGATAACCGTGGATGATGCGGTTTATCTTGCAAAGATCCCACGCTCGGTCGTGCAAGCGCTTGAGGCCGAAGATTTCGGGTTTTTCACCAGTCCCTTGTATGCTCGCAGTTTCCTGCGCCAGTATAGCGATTATATCGGAGCGGATGTGGACGAATGGATCGATAGCCTCGTCCCGGTAACGATGATCGACGGCGAGGCTGTCGAGTCGATCATCGATGCTTCAGAGCCAGTTGCCAAAGCGGTGGCTCGAAAACAACCGAAGGCGTCGAATGGACGTTGGGCTGCGGTTTGGATGGTGACGATCACCGCCGGTCTCGTTTGGGGAGGAATCAAAATCTTTGAAAATTTCGACACTCAGCTTTCAGACAAATCACCTGGTTCCCCGGAAGAAAACACCAAGCCCGCCCCACAACCCATTGATGACGAGGTCCTACCCCAGTCTCAGGAGGACGAACCTATAACCGTCCCAGAGTCTCCCAAGCGGGCAATTATCGTTAATTTTCCAGAGGAATAACTACTTCATCGCTCGAAAAGTGCGGATCATTTCCAAAAACGGAGGGAGGTAATTACTTGCTTTGCCTTCGCCTATCCCTGGAATCTCAAGCGCCTCATCGACGCTGGACGGCATGTATTTTGTCAGCGCCTCCAGTACTTTGTTGCTGAAAATAATATACGGCGGGACTCCCTGCCGCTTTGCCATCTTGTAGCGCAGATCCTTGAGCATCGTGAAAAGCTGCGGATCAAAATCCTTTTCCTCAAGCCCCTGCGGCTTGGCCACCTCATCCGGCCAACGCAGCTCATAGCTCCCCTCTCCTTTCATGGCCTCTTCTCCCTTGTCCGAAAGTGTCATCAGCGGATAGTCGCCAGTCTGGGTCACGACCAAACCTTCCTCCGCTAGCGATCTGAATAGCCCGTTCAGATACCCAGTCGTTTTGTCAGTAAGAATGCCGTAGGTCGAAAGCCGGTCCAAACGATTGTTAAGTATCTCCTGCGACTTACTACCGGAAAGCATCTGAATGATCCGTCCCTTTCCGTATCGACCTTCCCAACCTGCCGCTGTCCGCCGCGACATGCGGGCAACTCCCGCCAGCGCCTTCTTGACCATGATCTCCTCCTCGCTGGTCGGCGGACGGAAATCCCCGGCACTGCGGTCGCGACAAACATCACAAGTCCCACAAGTGGACGCCTCCTCTTCTCCGAAATATCGTAGTATCCATTCCTGCCGACAGGTGCGGGCGTAACACATCTCCACCATCGCTTTAAGCTTCTCGCGATCGCGGGAGTCCTTCCTCTCCATCGCATCCTCGTCCAAAGCTAGATCCCGTGACTGCAAATCGGGCTTCAACAACCGCGTTCCCCGCATCCGTTTTCCTTTCACATCAAAACGCTCGATGAAACGCCCCCTTGCCAACACGCCGAGCGCACTGCCCACCGCCATCGAATTTTTCACATCCGCGTGGCCCGCGATATCATCCAAGGTCCGGAACACCTCGTGATTTCCGTCTGCCTCATCGGAAAGATACTGATAGATCTGTCGCACTGTCGTCGCAGACGGATTCGCTCCATCGATAAAAAATTCCTGCGTCCGAGTATCCGCGTAATTGAAAAGCAATTCGCACACCGCAGCCTCGCCATCCCGTCCCGCGCGTCCCGCCTCCTGATAATACGCCTCCACGCTTCCCGGAATCTCGTAGTGGATCACGAAACGAACATCACCGCGATCAATCCCCATCCCAAATGCGTTCGTAGCCACCGCGATATCCACTTTCTTGGAAATGAATACCTCCTGCGCCTTGACCCGTTCCTGATCCGACATCCCGCCGTGGTAGGAAACGCATTTCACGCCCCAGCTCGCCAAGGTTTCTGAAACGAGGTCCACCTTCTTCCGGGTCGCACAATAGATGATCCCCGTCTTATGGGCAGCAATCACCGCCTTGATCCGCTCATCCTTCTGTGCCGCCTTGTCCACAGCCGTGATGCCCAGCGAAAGATTCGGCCTTGCGAAGCCGCTCACCCGCTCAAACGGATCACGCAGCCCGAGCACATTGAGAATATCCTCCCGCACCACCGGAGTCGCTGTCGCAGTCAGCGCCACACATTGCGGCCTGCCTATTTTCTCCAAGGCTTTCCCCAGTCGCATGTAGTCCGGACGGAAGTCATGCCCCCACTGCGAAAGACAGTGAGCTTCATCGATGGCGAACAACGAGATCTCCACATCTTCCAAAGCCCTTAGAAAACTCTCCGCGCGGAACCTTTCGGGAGCCACATAGACGAGCTTGAAATCGCCCCGCCGCATACCGTCCAGACGCTCCTTCTGCTCCGGCCACGACAGAGTGGAATTAATCAAAGTCGCCGCGATCCCCCGTGCCTCCAGCGCATCCACCTGATCCTTCATCAGCGCGATCAACGGGGAAATCACCAACGTGACCCCCGGAAAACAAAGCGCTGGAATCTGGAAACAAAGTGACTTACCCCCACCCGTCGGCATCACCACCAAACCGTCTTTTCCGGAAACGATCTCGGAAATCACTTCCTCCTGCCCGTCGAGGAACTTGGAGAAGCCGAAATGCTCTTTAAGCGCCGCCCCCGGCGTCTTCACCAATTTCTTTTGTAACATCTTCCCAGCCACGGTCCAAACGATGCGTCAAATGAACACCCGGCGCAAGGCCGTGATCGAAGAGTCATCAAGCTTCGATCATCGCGTAGGCGTTATGGTGGTGGATCGATTCGAAATTTTCCGCCTCCACACGATACCAACCGACCAACGCATGCTGCTTGAGTCCGGCCGCAACATTCCGCGCCAGGTCTTCAACAAAAACCGGCTGGTCGTAAGCTTTTTCAGTCACCGCTTTCTCATCAGTGCGCTTCAAGCCTGCATATAGCTCACAACTCGCGGAACGCTCAGCGAGATCAATGAGTTCCTCAAACGAAAGATCCTCGGATGCCTCGACGGAAATGGTAACCACCCCGCGCTGGTTATGAGCACCTCGCTCACTGATCGCTTTGGAGCATGGACACAACGTCGAAACCGGAATCTGAACGCTGAGAAAAAGTTCGTTTTCACCGTCGGCCGAGTAGCGACATTCAATGCCGAGTTCATAATCCATCAGGCTTTTCATTCCTGAAACCGGGGCAACCTTTTCGCGAAAAATCGTGAACTCGCAACTGACTTGCGCACGCTCAGCCTGCAAGCGCCCCGCCAGATCAACGGCAAGACGACTCAGGCACGCGCCACTAAGAGGTTCACTGAACTGATGCAGACACTCAACAAACCGGCTCATGTGCGTCCCTTTCAGATGAGCAGGTAGCTCCACGGTCATCTCATACTTCGCGGTGACTGATTGAAGCCCCCCATCTGAGTCCGCATATGTCCCAGGGTAACGAAGCTCCCTCACACCCACGCGATCAATTGGAATCTCGCGATGATCCGCTTCGCTCTGTGTATCTGGCAAAACCTGCATCTTATATCCCCTGTAGCTAAAAGCAAAAAAGCCCGCCCGTTATTTCGGGCGGGCCAATGATTGATCTTTCCATGCGTGATCAGAACAACCTAAACACCCTTCAAGGCATCAGATTGATCGCGCGGGACTGCTTGATCGCGTTGTTGATCTTGCGATGCAGTTTGGCGGAAACGCCGGTTACACGACGTGGCAGAATCTTTCCGGTCTCGGAAGTGAACTTGCTGAGGATTTCGGGATTCGTAGGCAGCAATTGCTCGACCGGGATGTCCTGCCTGCGGCGGGTCATCTGGCGGTTTGCCTTACGGAAATTAATGCGGCGTTGAACGGTCTTTGGTTCGGACATGATGATTAGCGGAGTTCGCGGTGAAGGGTTCTGCGCTTGAGGAAGTGATTGAATTTCACTTTCTCGAGACGGCCTGGAGTGCGCAGGCTCTTTTTGTTACGTGTGGTCACGTAACGTGAGGTTGGCTTGCCCTCGGCTTTCGCTTCGGTGCATTCAAGAATGATGATCTCGCGTGGCATGGTTCGTTTAGTGGGGGGCGGATATTGATTTAATCGTCGTCGCCGTCAAGCGAAACCGTCACAGAATCTTCATCTTCTTGCGGTTTTCCTCCGCTGAAGCCAACCTCGTCGGAAGGACGGAACCTACGGTTGCCATACTCCTTCTCCCATTGTGCCTGACAATCGACCGTCAAACGGGCAAACGGAATGGCCTCCAAACGGGCGATGGGGATCTTGATTTCCGAAATCTCACAAACACCGTAGGTGCCCAACTGAATGCGGCGGAGCGCTTGCTCGATTTCGTAAAGCGCATCCTGTTCGTTAGCGAGGACCGAAAGGGCGAAATCGCGGTCGTAGGCATCGCTACCCGCATCGCCCTGATGCTGACCACTTCCCGAAGCCTCACTCCCCTCGGGGGCGTTGCGAATGGTGTCGCGGGTCATTCCGGACATGGAATCAACCAAAGTGTCCCGCAAATCGAGCAGACGTTGACGTTGCTTTTCGATGAAGGCGGCCTTGTGGCTACCTCCCCCGGTTGAAGCGGACTTTGCAACGTGTTGAGCAGGAGGCGGGACAAAGCGTGGTTTTTTCGGTGCTGGCGGCGGCGGGGCGCTAATTAGCGAAGACTTACGAGCTACCTTCTTGGTAGCTACTTTCGCCTTAGGTGCTTTTTTCACCACCTCCGCAGCTTTCTTGATGGCCTTCTTCACGGTTTTCTTCGCTGGAGCCGCCTTGGCTGGAGACTTTTTAGCCACCTTTTTAACGGCTTTCTTAGCTGGTTTTGTCTTAACCACCTTTTTAACAGCTTTCTTAGCTGGCTTTGTCTTGGTTACCTTTTTGGCTGCCTTTTTCGCTACTTTCTTAACAGCAGCTTTCTTGGCGCTTTTCTTAGGTTGAGCCGCCTTCTTAGCAGGTGCCTTTTTGGTTGGCTTCTTAGCTGCGCCTTTGGTCGTTTTCTTTGCCGCTGTAGGTTTTACAGCTTTGGTAACAGGCTTTTTTGAGGCGGGTTTCTTGGATTTCTTTTTTGCAGCCATGATGGAATTGGTATTGGAAAATCGGAACGGGAGATGAGAAATAATCGTTCACTCTTCGAACTCTGGGTAGAGAAGAGCGCGGTGGATTAGCCCTTCACACTCAGCACATCAAGGGGAAACTTCGGAAAGTCAAAAAAATCTTTCCGAAGCTTCCGTGCCGCGAAGCTTGAATTGCGCGGCACCTTCACTAACCTGCCGCTCCACCATGCAACTCAGTGCCATCCTGGAATCCCTACTCATCGCCTCACAGGAACCCCTTTCTTCCGATGAGATGGCTAAACTTGTCCGCGCTCGCGTGGCTGAAGCCGAAGACATCCTGATCCGCGAAACCGATGAGGGTGCGACCCCGCCACCTCTTCCCGACTGGCTCACTTCACTCGCTAAGACCACCCCGGAAGAGTCCGCCGAAGCAATCGCCGAACTGAACCGCCACTACGAACAAACCGATCGGGCCTTCACCATTCTCGAAAGACCAAAGGGCTGGAAAGTATACACACGGACGGATTATGGTGAGTTCGTCAGACATCTCTTCCCCGGCAGAAAACCCGAGCGCCTCTCCGGCCCGGCGATGGAAACCCTGGCCATCGTCGCTTATCGCCAACCGATTACCAAAGCAGCTATCGAAGCCGTCCGCGGCGTATCCTGTGACGGTATGATTCAGAAACTCCTCGACCGCGACCTGGTCCGTATCGGCGGACGCGCCGAGCTTCCCGGCCGCCCATTGCTTTATCTGACCACCGATCTTTTCTTTGAGCACTTCGGCATCACAAGCATTGATGATCTTCCCAACGCTTCCGAACTCAGACGTGTGAAACTTCCGGAAGCTAAAAAAGAAGAAACACCCGAGGAGCCGGAAGAAGAAAAGCAACTCCAGCTTTCCCCTGCGGCGACGCCTGCTGCCGACACACCAGATCAGCCCGGGGAGCCTGCTCCAGAAAAACCTGAAACCACTTCCGAAGAAAACGCATGAGCCTCAATGATATTCGCAAACAGATCGACCTCATCGATCAGGATCTGCTCAACCTCCTCTCTCAACGGGCGGATCTCGTCCATGAGGTTGGTGTCATCAAAAAACGCGACGATCTGCAAATTTACGCTCCCGAGCGCGAACAGGCGCTACTGGACCGCCTAGTATCCTTGAATCAAGGACGTCTGCCGGAGAAATCCATCAAAGCAATTTACCGTGAAATCATGTCTGCGGCACTTGCTCTCGAAGACGATATGAAAATCGCCTACCTGGGCCCTGAAGGCACCTGGACCCACCAAGCCGCGATCAAGAAATTCGGGTACTCGGTCGAATACTCGCCCCAGCCGAACTTCTCAGATGTATTCGACCAGGTCGCCCGCCGCCAGGCCAGCTACGGAGTCGTCCCGATCGAAAATTCCACAGAAGGAGCCGTTTCCCACACCCTGGACTTGTTTGTGGATTCCACTCTCCACATCTGCGCCCAAATCCTGCTACGAATCGAAAACTGCCTGATGTCGGCAATTCCTCGCGAGCAGATCAAAACCCTTTACTCCCATCCCCAGGTCTTCGGCCAATGCCGGAATTGGATTTTGAAAAACTTCCCGGACGCCGATCTCGTGGAAGTTTCATCAACAACCAAAGCCGCGGCGATCGCCAAAGAGAAATCCACCGAAGGCGCAGCCGCCCTGGGTGGTGCCCTCGCCGCTGAAATCCACGGACTCGATCTACTTGAAAACTCCATTCAGGACCGGGCAACCAACACGACCCGTTTCCTGGTAATAGGCGAAAAAACCTGTCCTCCGACCGGCAATGACAGGACCTCGATTCTCTTCGCAATCAATGACCGGCCCGGCTCTTTGGTAAGCGCTCTCAAATCCTTTGAACATTTACATATCAACCTTTCCAAGATCGAATCACGTCCTTCCAAGCGAAAGGATTGGGAATACATCTTCCATGTCGATCTATCCGGCCATTGTGAGAACGAAAACGTATCCAAAGCTCTCGACGAACTGGCCAATCATTGTTCAATGGTGAAAATTCTGGGCTCTTATCCAGATAACGGAGAATAGCTTGGAAAATATTGCGAGTCCTGCGGGAATCGCGGTTGTAAATTCCACTCTCAATGCGCGGAATTTCTCATTCAGGCATACTCGTCGCCCGCTGGCGTATCCAATCCAAACCCTCGCTATACTCCTCACTTTCAGGACGCGATTTGGAAAGGTTTTCCCAAAGTTCCACCGCTTCCCGATAGGCTTCCCTCGCTTCTGTTTCCTTGTCTGAAAGTTCGAGCGCATGGGCATAGTCCCCCAGGAGATAGGCGCTGGAACGTTGCAGTTCTTCGACACTTGGGCCAGCTTGATCGGCTTCCACCTCAAGCTCGCGCAGCATGTCCCTCGCCTTACCAAGCAAATCAAGTTCGTCATCCTTTTCTCCTGCAAAACCCGACATCCTACCCTTCTGCCATCTCAGCAACGCGAGCCTGTAATCAACCATCGGATTTCGGTCCGCGCCTTGGCGTTCGAGAAGCATGATTCCTTGTTCGAATGCAGCGACCGCTTCTTCCGGCTTCCCTTGATCTCGCAACAAGCCCGCTTGCAGACCAAGCTGCGCCGCCTTGCGGACCGCGGCGACCGTCGATTCGGGGCGTTTCTGCAAAACCTCGTCTAACAACTTCATGGTTTGTTCCGAAATATTGGAGGCCGCTCCAATATCGCCTGATAGAATAGAAGCTTCAGCCATCGCCCCATAACATCCGGCCAATTCAAGCCTGAGATCAACATTGCCGGGATCGGCTTTCAGCAATCGAACCATCTCACTCGCGGCCAGCGTCCGGACTTCTCTGGCATCACCGAGTTTTCCTATCCCTTCAAGGATCGTCGCTGAAGACAGATAACATGCCGCCAGCTCAGAACGCAGAACCGCAGCATCCGGCCTCGCATCTGCCAGCTCATTGAGCGTGCGGGTGGCGTTTAGCAACTGCTCCAAAGCCTTCGCGTCATCACCGTTTGCCGCGAGTAGATTCGCTTCATGGAAATCAAGAATCGCCACGAGCTGTCTCAAACGCTGACTGTCCACTTCCGCTTGCGGAACGTCGTTGAGTGCCGCCCGTGCCTCATTGAACGCATCCGCTGTGCCTTCATGCCCTTTCTTCTGTTTTAACAATGCGAGCAACAACGCGTCCCTGCCGAGCCTGAGCTTGGTCTGTCCATCGATTCCCGATCCCGTCCACCCGGCAATAGCCTCTCCAAGTCGCTTCTCCGCTTTTTCTGCATCTCCCGCCGCCAGAGAAATTTCCGCAAGCTGCAACCGGGCCCTCGACCTCTCGTCATCAAGGCTTTGGATACTGGCGTTACGCCGCAGAAAATCCTCGTAAAACCGCTCCAACCGTTTGAGCCGCAATTTCCTCCCATCTAGTGGAGGTAAACTGCGATGCCCTTTTTCCATAGACCATTCAAACAAGCGATCACCGATCAGCCGTGACGCTTCCAAACGGGCCAACCCGAGATCATGATCATATGCCATTTGTCGTTCAGCCTTCTCCTTTTCACTCACCGCGACATTCATCTTCTCGACCGCGTCATTTGCTTTGGTAGTTAGCGCCACTTTTTCTCCAGCCCTCTCGAACTGCTCATTCTCCAAATGCTTGCGCGTCAGATACCACAAACCTCCGAGAACAAAACATGCCGCAGTTACCAACCCTCCAAAAAATGCAAGACGACGCCCGTTGCGCTCAGCCCGGCGTCGCTGGTCCATCATTGTCTCGCGAACCGCTTCCGCTTCCACGGCAGCATCGACTGCCGAAAAGCCCGCCGAAACTTCAATCATCGATACCGGTCGACTTGCCGGCTCCAGTAGCAGGCACTGATCAATCCACTTCCGGTAACCCTTCTCCAATTCGTTTCTCGGCTCCGTGGTCCAGGAAACCTCAGGCTGCGAGAGAAGATTTTTCGAAATTTTCAACGCATCCGCATGAATCCCCTCGACACTTGTCTCACCCATCGGCGGAGCCACCGAACTGAAATTCTTGTCACATCTGGGAAAGTATCCTGTGAGTAGACGAAAAGCCAGCACACCGAATGCGAATACATCCCATCGGTATCCTTCTTCTTCAAAATAGCCGGCAGGGTTCACAAGCTGCTCAGGAGGCTGGTAAAGCAGCGCATCCGAAAAATCGAAGTGGTTGATTCCAGGCATATTCCCAAGCGCCCAGTCACCAAGTTTCGCATCTCCCTCTTCGTCGAAAAACACATTTCCCGGCTTGAGATTCCCATGGACAACCCGCTTGCGATGCATGGCATCGAGTGCTCGTGCGATCTCTTTGACCAAATTCCAGGTATCCTCCCCAGGATGCTCATCGATTCGATGTTGAAGGCTCCTTGGATGCCATTTCGCATCCTCACCCTCCCCTTCCTTTTCCGCCAGCAGCGGTAAAATCACACAAGCTGGTTTCCCTTCGAAATCAGCCGATTCCAATGGCACAACTCCTTCCGGCCAACCTCCATTTTCCAACCTCGCGGACATCTTTGAAAGTACCCCGCGATTGATCGCCATTCCTTCGAAAACTTTCACAGCAAACACCCGGCCCTCATCGTCCTTCGCCGCGAAAACCCTTCCGCTCTCCCCAGACCCAATCTGGCCAAGCACCTCCATACTGTTCATTTCAGGCACGCTCATTGATTCCGTATCTATATCACGAAAACCCGCTAGCCAACCCTCAATCGGTCGCATATCGGCGGCTGAGCGCGACCAAAAGGGGACATCGAAAGCATCACACCACAAAGAAACAGTCCGCGGCAGTCCGTATTGAAGCATCTGGAAACGGATTTTGAAATTTCCGTTCTCCTCACTTGTTTCGGAGTAACCGTCCTTAGTGAAATCAAGCCTTGCCGGAAAAGCGGCACTTAAAACTAGCCAACTCCCGCAAGGCGGGTTTCCATCCCCACGTGACCAAGCACCGCACAGACGACCTCCGTATTGCCGGCATCAATCCACTGATTTCGCCGGCGGTATTGGCATACTATCTCCCAATCAACGAACAAGCCGCCTCCGTTGTGCACAACGCGCGTCGGCAGGCGGATGATATCCTTGCACAACGCGACGACCGTCTCATGGCAATCGTCGGCCCTTGCTCGATCCACGATCCCGATGCCGCAATCGAATATGCTGCAAAACTAAAAGCAGAAGCCGATAGACTGGAAAATGATCTTTTCATCATCATGCGTGTCTATTTTGAGAAACCTCGAACAACCGTCGGGTGGAAAGGCCTGATCAATGACCCGGGGCTAGACGATTCGTTCGATATCAATCAAGGCCTCCGTATCGCAAGAAAACTGCTGCTCGATCTCGCCAATACTGGCGTCGCCGCAGGAACCGAATTTCTCGATACCATCTCCCCACAATATATCGCCGATATGATCGCTTGGGGAGCGATCGGCGCACGTACCACCGAGTCCCAAATCCATCGCGAACTCGCATCCGGCCTCTCCATGCCGGTTGGTTTCAAAAACGGCACCGGCGGCTCCATCCAAATCGCTCTCGATGCGATCCAATCCTCATCGCGTCCCCACCATTTTCTTTCAGTTACCAAACAGGGCGTATCCGCTATCGTCTCCACAGCCGGGAATCCATCCTGCCACCTCATACTGCGCGGTGGAAAATCCGGTCCCAACTACAACGCTGGAAGCATCGCTGAAGTGGAGAAAATGCTGGAAGAGCAGAATCTCCAGAAATCACTCATGATCGATTGCTCACACGGCAATTCGAACAAGGATTTCAGAAGCCAGCCTTTCGTCGCCAAGGACCTCGCCCATCAAATCGCCGGAGGATCAAAATCGATTACCTCAGTCATGATCGAATCCAACCTCGTTGAGGGAAATCAGAAACTCGACCCGAATCTCTCCAAGCTCACCCGCGGCCAGTCAGTCACCGATGCCTGCATCGGCTGGGATGACACCGTCAGCACGCTCGACACCCTCGCCGAAGCGGTTCGAAAACGGAGAGCCCTCTGACCCGACCGCGATGGCAGCGGTGAGAGATTCAAAGCTACAACCCCGAAGCCATTGCCATGAAATTTCAAATTGTATTGCTCTGCCTGTGCTTTCCCCTTCTGCGTGCTGCAGAAAAACCCAACGTCCTCGTCATTCTCACCGATGATCTCGGCTACTCGGACATCGGCTCCTAACAAGCTGCACGGTTCCCCTTTCCATTGACTTTCGCAGGTCAACGTCTTCACTTTCCTGCATGAAACTTCTCAACCTCCTCCGTCGCAAAGCTCGCGCATCCTACAAGGAACTCGCCGACATGATCGACTCCACTGAATCCGACGTGGCGGAAAAAATCTCCTCTTGGGAAAAAGATCGCACCATTCTCGGATACCACGCCGTCACAAATCCCGAGACAATCGGGGACACTTCGGTCTCCGCATTCATCGAAGTCCGCGTCACCCCGGAGCGTGGCGGTGGCTTCGACCGCCTCGCCATGCGGATCGCACGCTTCGATCAGGTAGTCTCATGCTACCTCGCTTCCGGCGGCTACGATCTGCTCGTCGTCGTTGAAGCCCACGACCTCCGCGAAGTAGCCCGCTTCGTTTCCGAAAAACTTTCCTCACTCGACGGCGTACTCTCCACCGCCACCCACTTCAGGCTCAAAACCTACAAGGAAAACGGCTTCCTTTTCGAACCGGAACCCGAGACCGACCGTCTCGCGGTCAGTCCGTGAGGCACCCCTCCCCATCGTTTCAGTCCGCCTGTGGCCCTTGAACTTTCCGCCTGGCGGTAAAGTGGCAGATGAAATGCGTATTTTCCGAGGATGAGTTCGTAGGCTTCGGGGTCTGCCAGGTAGGCTTCAGGGTAAACGATTTCGAGATCATTGAGGCCTTTGATGCGGCTGTGGTTCCTATTCTTTTTTGCCGGGCTTTTTGCTACGGCTGCCTCCTCCGGTGAGTCCCGTCATGGCGCACCTCCTAGCGTCCGGGGGCGGTCGCGGAGATATCCGATGAGTTCGGCGGCGAGCGGGATCTGTTCACGCTGCGAGATAACGACCCAAGTGCCGCATTGGAACGCGACGTGCATCTTGTTTCTGAATCGGGTGCTCGACGGAGATCTCTACAAAAGTGAGATCGCTGACGGGCCATGTCTGGTTGGGGTGGTTCGTAGCCATCCCGCGATAGTCCTCGAAGTCCCACCGTCAGCCAAGATCGCTTGGGAGGCGGTGTTTCAGGTGCTTACAAAAATGTGAGGTCGGATACGGATGTGACGGTGACCAAAATTTGGCACCTACTCTGGCGCATCGACCACCTTACCTGCAACTCGGACAAAACAAATCTCCCCGAACTCTGCGGTGAAACGCATTATCTGAGATCGAGAACGTCCTGCATGTCGTAGAGACCGGGAGGTCTTCCTCTGAGCCAGAGGGCGGCGCGAACGGCCCCGGAGGCGAAGGTCATGCGGGATGAGGCTTTATGAGTGAGTTCGACGCGTTCTCCATCAGCCGCGAACATCACGGTGTGGTCGCCTACGACGTCACCGCCGCGGAGTGTGTGCATGCCTATCTCGCCTTGTTTGCGCGGGCCGATGTTTCCAAAACGGCCGTGAGCAATATCGTCCTTGTAGGAGGTGCCGGTTTCTTCGTTGAGGATTTCCAAGAGTCGCCGGGCGGTTCCGGAAGGGGCGTCGATCTTGTGGCGGTGGTGCATTTCCGTGACCTCGATATCGAAGGTGTCCTGTTTGAGAATACGTGCCGCCTGGCGTGTGAGCCAGAACAGGGTATTCACACCTACTGAAAAGTTCGGCGCGTGGACGATAGGGATTTCCCTGGCCGCCTTGTGTATGGTTTCGAGTTCCGCGTCGGTGTGGCCGGTTGTGCCCATGACGATGGCGACTTTATTGCGAATCGCGGCTTCCACGAGGCTTGTTGAAAATGAGTGCGCGGTGAAATCGATGATGCATTTCGCGGCCTTGACGGCTTCGTCGAGATTTTCTCCAGCGTCGTGGGTCGCGGCGATGGTTACTTCGGAATTTGCCTCGGCGGCTTCGGCGACAGACAAGCCCATCCGGCCTGATTTTCCTGTGATTAGAATCGGTAACATGCCCGCGGATGATGGGCGTGCTTCGGGGAAATGGAAATGGGAATTTTTTGCCAGATCAGCGAATTTTCATTTTGGAACCGAAAAAATGTCATTGCCGATAAACTCAAAGCTTTGATCTCTCCGGAAGAGGTGCAAGGCAACGGGCGTGATCCTGTGGCAAAATCGCACCATGAAGCGGAAGCGGAGAACCTGGTCAAGCGGGCGTTCGAGCTGTTGGACACGCGGGTCAAATCTGGCCAGTTTGGAGAAGCTGCGAAAGAGCGATCCACGGAAAGGTCTGGTGGCGATTCTTATTTGTAAAAACACCTCCGTGCGTAACCGCTGGCTTGCAGAGCGTTTGGCAATGAGTCATAAGGCAAGCGTGAGCAGGCACGTAAGTGGTTTTTTGAAGGGCAAAGAAATTTAGAAAAAGCTGGAGAAACTCGAAGTAATGTTACAATGAGACACCTAACCCCAAAAACATCCAAGGCCACGCTTGGCTATCGACTGGAAATTGATGCGGCTTGGACAATGAAGCAGCAAGGAACAAATATAGATAAAATTGGTTGGAATATGCGCGGAGTGCGGGGTAATTCATTCGCCTCTCCCTCAGGTTTGCCTCGCATATTCTCCGGTTCCGCCCAAATTCGCTTGCTGGAGAAATGTCGCATTCTGTCTCAAGTCGATGCGTTTGAAGGGATTAGGTTGCAATCTAAAAGACGTTGGTTGGATCTAACCGGGAGCGATCTACACCCGGCATTAGACTCAATATTGCCCACCAATCGGGATGCCTAAAACCGCCGTGTTTAAAGGGGTTTAAGGAGATTCTGCTCCGAAACCTTTATCAAGCCTGACGGAGAGCCAATTTTGAACGGATGAAAATCATCAAAAGAAATAAGAACTACCGAGCGATTCAGTTATTTCCTGAAAAGGAATCAAATGTTTTTGTGCTTACATTTGATCACTATCGTCCATCCTATGATGGTGTGAAACCGAGGCCCTTCCGAACGGTGGGAATGAATAACTATATCACAAAAATTGGTTACAACAATATACATATACAGTCAAAAAGGAATGATTGGTATCAGTTGCCGGATTTCAGTGAGGTGACGTCTGAGATATCAAGTGTAAAGAAGCCGGGGGATATTTATATTTCCTACGGAACGAGTATGGGTGCTTTTGCAGCGGCGTCCTTCTCGGAAGCACTGGATACCGACTTCTTTCTTTCAGTTTCTCCCCAAGCTTCCTTGAGTGAAAAATTTATGAAGTCTTTAGGTGATAATAGGTGGTCGGAAAATTCCTCGATTTTCCGAGATGACTGCCTGCTCGATGGTGGATGCCGTGAGAGAAAGGGAATTATATCGGTCGATCCTTCGTTCAAGACCGATCTATCGCATGCAAAGGCCGTCGCGGATGTAACAGAATCCAGTATACTCCGCTGTTGGGGTTCTTGGCATAATTCGGGAATCGTGTTGAATAAAACATATAAAATTAAGAATATTATCACCGATATTGTTCGGATGATCGAGGAAGACGGTAAGATTGCGGATCTATGTGAAAAGATTCAGCAAGTCATCAATTCTGGATATGCCTATCGATTCATGGTAGCCTCCGATGAAAGAAGGCTAGAACTCATCACTCAGGAGGGAATCGAAACGTTTTTGGACAATGTAGATCAGACTGCCTTCAGAAGATCAGCAGTGAATCGGGTTCTAAATCGAGAAAGAGCAGAGGATTTACAACCTGATGTTTCATCGATTTCAGCGGATGATATCGGTATGGGCGAAGCAAATTCAACAAAGCTGGGCGATAAATTAAATGCCGATTCGAAAAAGGTGATGTTGCAGGGGAAATTATCATTGAGAGACAATATCACTTCCAAGATTTTCAAGCAGATTTCTGAATCCAAGATTCAAGGTAGGCTTTTACGATCTACGGATGAAGGAGGTGCGAATTACGGAATATCGAAGGAAAATGCGGCGATCACCGTATTGATTGCAAGTCATCCTGATTGTCCCCATCCGAAAAAGAGTGCCGCGAGATTTTTGATAGGTCATGGCTACATATCGATGGGCTGCGGACTTCTGGAGGCCGCTGAACATTTCCAGAACTTTTACAGTTCGAAGTATTTCCATGAATTCTCGAAATCAAAGAAGCGTGTGGGGTCTAGGAGGTTTGCCAACGAAGCTTACGCCTTTGCTGAAGAAAAAGATTTCAAATCAGCTTCGGAGTGTATCCAGCTAGCTTGGGAACTTGCTCCGAAAAATCAGAATCTGGCGGAGCTTGCTAAAGTTTACGGAGAACAGCTTCAGAAATCAGGTCAGGGTGAGGCACCGCAGGAATAGAGTTTTTGCGACGACGTATATAAGTGGCTCAAACTGTTAGTTTGGGAGTGCGGGTTATATTCGTTAAAATATCTCCACCGCCGAAAATCAGCAAGACCAACCAAATTCTAAACAGATTTATAAACTTAGCTTAGACCTTGGTAAGGAATACAAACCACTCTCACCGGCAATGGACAAGTCACCGCGTCCCCATCAAAATGAGAGCCGCACTCAATCTTCGAGCCGGAGACACACTGGATTTCCAGATCGAGGGCGGAGCTATCAAAGTCACCCCGGTAAGAAAGGCACCCTTGATGATTTCATCAGCGCTTTGCCCAAATCGGAGCGCAGCTTCACCGTGGAAGAGATGAACGAGGCGATTGCACAAGCCGATTTCTCCGACTGCCTCATACTCGCCCGCAACAAATCCCGCTCCATCTCTCCCACCCACACCCTGGATCGTAAAGCCGCGAGACTCGAAGGTTTTAAGCTTCTTTGAAACTCACCATGAAAAAGCCAGCCAAAGCCAGTATCGAGGTTCAGGGAACCGTCGTGAATATTGTCACCCAAAAGGACGAGGATTACATCTGCCTCACGGACATAGCTCGCTTCCGGAATCCGGACGCCTCCGACGACCTCATTCGGAACTGGCTCCGCAATCGCAACATCATTGAATTTCTCGGCATCTGGGAGCAACTCCATAGCCCCGGTTTTAATCCCGTCGAATTCGACGGCATTAAAATGCAGGCCGGACTGAATAGGTTCATGCCGGATTCATCCACATGAGCCTTGCCCAAGCCGACCGTAGCCAAGAAAGCGGCTAGGCCTTTGAAAACAAAGACGATTACCTCAAGCCTTCAGGAAGACGAAAAGCCTTATATCGCGGCTCCTCTGCTCTTTTGCGGCATCGGCGGTTTCCGCATCGCTATCGAGAAAGCGGGGGGGGCGTGTTTTCGAGTCTTAACGCAAGGGTTTGCGCTCCAACTCTATTTCAGTTCCGCACCAGTTGCTTACGGTGGTTTGAGAGAAAAGACAGGTCTGGAAATATGCCGTCGCTTGGCAAGCTGAGCGCTTTGCGCTCGAAGGACTCGAAATGGTAGGCGATGGATTCAGCGGGCAGCAGGGATTTCAATTTCGGGGAAAGGACGAGGCGGAGTTCGTCATCGAAGCTGATAAGGTAACGGTCGAACGCCGAATCGTGCAGGCGGTTCAAACTGATGCCGTTCTTCACATTGAGGCGTTCCGCCGCGTGTCCGCTCCAAGGCATAATATGGGATGCGACGAGCAATTCCCTGACGGGCAATCCGGTGAGGGCGCAACGGTTGTCGTAGTTGTTGAGGACGATGTCGCGGAAATAGGCTTGGCCACGCCGTTGTTTCGCCGGGCGGATAGTTTCCGTTTCGCCGACGGGCGGTGACGGGACACGGATCACTCCCTTGCCGGGAA
>Ga0222653_1000161_pt1 | contig 43087 bp, 54 predicted proteins | sample AntAcemetagen419_FD_179856 | JGI IMG/M metagenome (GOLD analysis project Ga0222653, IMG submission 179856) | Saline water microbial communities from Ace Lake, Antarctica - #419 | ecosystem: Environmental > Aquatic > Non-marine Saline and Alkaline > Saline | place: Antarctica: Ace Lake...
GAAGCTCATAACTTCTCTTCACCATTATTTGTTGCAAAGTTACGATCTCAATTATCTACAGATCTATACAAGTTTATCCAAGCTAATCCAAATATCCCTAGATTACTTCTCACAGCTAACCCTGTGCGGTCATCTCCATCAAACCTACATACAATGCTAGTGTTCGCAGGAGTCGGTATAGAGTGGCCTAAGTGGCAGAAAGCATTCTTTCACCTAGTTCGTCGTCCTTACCTACCAAGACCTGCGTGGGAGCCAAAAATAGGCTGGCAGAAGCGTATGATACCTATCATAGACAAGTATTGTCACGTATCTCTAATGAGTGATTCATTCGATGTTCCTGTGCAAGAACATACTTACATTGATATTAAACTAACAAAAAGAACAAGGGATGATATCAAAGAATTAGGTAAAGAAGAATGGGAGCCAATGAAGTTATGGTGTGGTGAACACCGACTTGAAAATGGTGAAGAAAAATTAAAGTGGATTAAAAACTTCTCAAAAGGACGTAAAAAAATGGTAATTATTTGTAAGTACACCGACCAGATAAAAGCTTACGCAAAAGCACTAGAAAAGGACCGAGAAACGTTTGTCCTAAGTGGACAAGTTAAAGATCAAGGAGCGGTTATCAAGAGCGCACAAGAGTCACCTGAATGTTTTATCATTGTCCAAGCTCAAGTATCAGCTGGGTATGATCTCGATCAATTCAGCACTATGATTTTTGCTTCACCGGGGTGGAGTTGGGTTGATTATAGTCAAGCAAAAGGACGTATTAACCGAGCGCACAACTTACACCGAAACGAATACTATCACCTGATTGCTGGACCGAAAGATAAAGCCATTATCGACTCACTAGAAGATAAGAAAGACTTCGATGTTAGTCAGATAAAAAAATAGTTATGAAAGATCTACCAAAAAAATATAATAGACGAGAGTCAAAAGTAGACGGAAAAGTACTCGCATGGTTTATGGAAAACTATCCACGTAGCTTTGCTATAGAGGTTAAAGTAACTGGAGGTAAAGTTAAGGACCACCAAGCCGCAGCACTAAACCAGGTAGTCGGAAATAAGTTTGGATGGAAGATACCAGACACGGGGAGAAAAAATCCTTTCGACCTATTTGGACTGAAAGATGCAGATGCTTTTATCTGTGTATGCGAGGGAAATGACTGTGTATGCACAAGATTAAACGACGGAGAAGTTATTCACATGAATGTAGGTTGACCACTATCATTATAGTATGCTACAGTTAAAGTATTATTAATTAGAAAAATAAAACATGAGCGATATTTATGAAGACTACGCAATACTAGACGCAGAGATTGGCGCACTAGAAGCGAAGAAACAAATAATGAGAGTTGAGATTTTAAACGATATGGTTTCAAGAGGTGTTACAAAAGAAAAACACGCGCTTGGAGGATTCTCTGTATTTCCTGTAAAATCATGGGAGTACCCAGAAGCAATAGTAGATCTTGCAGGTGACATTAAAGTGAAGGTAGCTAAACTTAATGAGAAAGTAAAGACAGCAAAAGCAAAAGCAGAGTCAGATCAAACAGCAACGTACAGTGAAGTAAACACAGTACGATTTAGTAAAATAAAAATATAATTATGACAACAAAAACAGCGACAAAGAAAGAAGCAGTAGCAAAGAAACCAGCAGTAGCAAAGAAAAAAACAGCGACAAAGAAACCAGCAGTAGAACTTGTAAGTTATACATTACGCGCAGTTATTCCAACAGGGGCATACGCTAACATCCAGCCAGAGATCACAGTTAACGCACCAAGCCTTGAAGAAGCAGAGAATGTGCTAATGGATCACTTTGTTAAATTAAATGACAAGTATCTAAACTACAGTGACAAGCCAAAACCCGTACTACCTACTGTAAAACATACTGTAAAAGCAGAAACTAAGTTAGCACCACCAGTAGAAATTACAAAGACTGAAGACGCACCTATATCTGCATCTATGACACGAGCGTCTAACGCTGTTGAAACAGCTTACTCGGACGAAGCACTGGCACTTATTGAAAAACAGATTGAAAAATCAGCAAAACTTACAGACAACGAAAAGAAAGTATTAGGTTTTAGACTTGTTGTTCGAGCCACTAAGATTAAAATGATGAAAGAAGAAAAAGCTAACAAAAAAGGATAATGAAAGATATTTGCGAGAGATGTACTACTCGACAGCGAGAACTAAAACCGACAGGAGCGTACTGTACTGAATGCCGATTACAGCTTGCAACTAAAAAGTTAGACATACTTTTACCACGTAATTACTTAAGCTATTCAGCTATGTTTATGTGGATCAAGAGTGAGTCACGATTCAGAAAGGAATACTTTGAAGGCGCACCAAAGCTAGACACAAAGTACTTACGATTCGGTAAGGCAATGGCAGAAGCTCGAGAGAGCCAAGATCTTAAGCCTGGAGAGTTCGCAGAGTATAAGATCGAGACATACGTCAAAGGAGTACCAATACTTTCATACATTGATTTTTATGACAGTAACAAGCATGAATTTTCTGACGACAAGTCTGGAAAGATTGCATGGACCGACAGTAAAGTACAGAAGCATGAACAATTCCCTTTCTACGCTACAGCACTTAAGTGGCAGAAAGGAGTAACACCTAAGAAATGCGCACTAATATGGTTTGAAACTATGGAAGGAGCAACTGACGAAGCCGACTTCTGGAATAAGTGTGAGAAGAAATTGTCACTAACTGGAAAAGTTGTAAGGTTTGAAAGAGAGTTAGACGAAAGAGAAGTTAAAAGAATGGAAGACTTAATAGTTAAAAGCGCGATAGAAATATCAGATGCTTATAAAGAATTTATACAACAAATATGATCGAAAAAACACAATGGGTATCAATCAATTACCAAGAAGATACTAAGACAAAAGAGTGGTTAGACAAAAATACAGGCAAGACTAGAATGAGTTTATTTATTCGTGAAGCCGTAGCTGAAAAAATTGCAAAAGTAAACAAGAAGTAATATGCCAATAAAAAACTGCAAAGGATCCCCACTGTGCGACGATCAAGTCTGCAGGTGTGCTTCGTATGCGACACCAATAATTAAGTGGAAAATAAGTAGTCACGACAACTTAAAACCTAACGGAAAAAAATGTCTGGAGTGCGGGGATGGGTTAACAGGAGGGAGTAGGAAGTATTGCATAGGCAAGCACTGTGCAGATAATGTTTATCAGAGGAACTTAAGAGCTAAGAAAAATCAAAAATAAAATTATGAGCGAGAAAACAAAAGAAGTAGCAGAGTTTAACCCGGCGGATCTAATGCAAGGTGTTCGCGATAAGATAAAAGCAACCTTTGTAAGCTTGATACCAGTAGAACACTGGGACCAACTTTGCCAAAAAGAAATAGACGTATTCTTTAAAGAAGGTGATGGATATCGTGGGAACAGTAGAGACTGGGGAAAGATGTCTGACTTCCAAAAAATATGCTTTGAAGAGTTTGAAGTACTAACAAGAACTAAGATTAAAGAAATGTTGGAAAGCTATACATCGAACGAATGGGGAAATAATAATTCAAAAATTAGTGAAAACTTAGAGAAGTTAATTAAAGAACATTCGGCTGAAATATTTACTTCTATGCTGGGTGGTATGTTCCAAACTGCTATTAACAACATGAGTACTAGCCGATACTAATATGATAGAACGCATACCAACTTCTTTAAAGCCTACTGCGATGATGAGTGTCAACAATTTATGGTAAACGTAACAAACCCCCAGTCTAAATTAGACTAGGGGTTTTCCTGTGTTCACCCACAGGGGATTGATGCCATAGGTAGCGTTGCCCTTGGCGATTGTGTGTGGAGAGGGATTAGCACTCCGTAGATTAAAATTACCTCCTTTTTATTAGTGAAGCTACTCTTATCTGTTTTCCGACCTGTTAAGTCTGATTGCAAGAATAATTAAATAAATGCAAAAGCAGATAAAGCAAATCAGCATTAAAACGTGTGGCTTATCAATAAGATAAGTAATAATTTTATGTAGTGTTTCAGCTTTCATTAGTTCCAAAATATAAAGTTATTATCATCATTACGAGGTGTGTATTCTTTCAACCTTTCTTTAACGTCAATATCAAAGCCATATCGTGCTTTTATTCTTTTCTCAAGTTCGCTGTGTTTTAAGTCAGTTTCAAGTTCTAAAGAACGAAGTATGTAGGCATCAATCTTGGTAAGTGTAGAGTCACTTGGTTCATGTTCCATATTTAGTTGTTAAGGTGTGTTAATACTCTGAATGTAGGAGACAAGGTTTGACTTGCAGATGTGGAACAGTTATGTCTTTTTTTTACCACACGATTTCAACATATCTGGGCGTGCTAGTAGTTTCTTACTAGGGGTTTCCGCATGTTCTATTTACACGGCTCACTGTCCGCCACTTCTACATTCAAAGTATTATTAGATTTACTGATGGTGGAGTGTTGAGATTTTCACTCACACTAGCTCACAGGAACGTTACTCTGTGCAGGATTATAACCCTCTTTCCCTCGCGACACACCCCCATCAATAAACCTTATATAATTATTATAACATAGAAAAAGCCACGTCACCGTAGCTTTTCCACATTGTACTCCATCACAGGTACGTTTTTGCCTAATCTCTTAGACCGTTTTCATTTTGTTCCTACGGGATAACTTAGTGACTAAACTAAGGTGTAGGATTTATATTATACAACTATTCACAACCGATGCAAACATTGGCTGAGTCATCTGGGTCTACTGGCATGTTTTCTGCTTCATAAGCATCTTTTTGTTGCTTTGCTTTTGCTATGTCTAGTTGTTCTTGTGTGATGTTCATATTAGTAGTGTTTGTTAGCGTTCCAATAAACTTTTGTTTTTTTAGGATTTTCGTATCTTTCAGAAATGTAATTTATAGCCCATAAAATCTGGCTTCTAGGGTTGGTTAAAAAATCATCTGGTGTTTCATGCAAAGACATCATTGTCTGAGCTAAACCTGTTGCACTAGAGGTTGGATTTTTAGCTTGATAATCCCATCCACTTTCTCTTTCAATTATGTATTCAAAAGCACTCCATTGACTAGAATCCCACTTCTCAGTGACTTTACATTTTGCAAAAGTCTTAATGTCATAGCTAGCGTTACAGTCAATAATGTGCTCAGCTCTGGCGACTTTATATGTAAGTAATACTGCTATAAATAGTAAAGCGAGTATTACTGTTCTTATGATTTTATTCATAAATTAGAGTTGTGCTCTCTAAAACAATCCGTTACTTCCGTTACTGATGGTCTGGGTCGGAGCGACTATAACTTAGATAATCTTGTATCAGACTATCGCCACTCTTACAGGATTCAAACCCCCTATAGTCATCGGCTAGATACTACTCACCTGCTCCGACTCAAACAATCAAATGACAGTCTGGTATTAGGATACACAATATCTACAGGTAACCGCAACTTACGGCTTGGCTATATAAGGTTATACTCCTCTAAGCCGATTACACCATTAAGGCTTGCGGTATCTATAGACATTACATATTCTAATATCAAACAATCATTTATACCCTCTAAACAGCCATGAAAGTGCACCGACTGTTATAACAATGGCAAGTATGCAAAGAAACTTACCAAAAAGACACATACTATTTGTTTAAAATCTTTGTTGTTTCACCGACAACAAGACCCATAAACGCTAATATCGCCACATTAAGAAGTGCTTTGGGGTCAATAGCAAATACATCCCCTACATTTAGGATATATGCACCACCAGCTACAAAAGCCATTCCTCCTGCTCGCCATAAAAGTGATTTTAATCTGTTTTTTAATTCTATATTCATACTATATATTATACCATACTATTCTGATTTCCCAGTCCATACTACATGTTGCGGTGAATTAGGATCAGTCCCGAAGTGCATGTGTCCGTTGTAGATTCCGATCCGAGTTATACCAGAGTCTATTGCTGAGTACATTGCTATACACTGTTTATCTTTTCCAAAAATAGATTCGAGAGTTTCTTTGTTTTGTTTTACAAACTTCATAATTAATGCACCTTTACCTTTTGAGTACATCATGTTTATAAATTGATAGAATGTTGCACCGTTAATATCAATATCCATTTCTTGCCCTGAAGAATGAGAACCGTCTGGTCGCCAGTCTGAATTGTTTTTGAATGGAAAGTCTGACTTTGTTCGTGTTGAATCCATCTTCAATAAAAACTCTATATCCATTTTGTCAGGATAATTAAACTCTTTCTTTTTAAAGTTTATTAGTTTATCCCAGATAGTTTCTTCTGTTACAACTGGTTCAGGTTTTTCTAGCTTGTCACCAATAAGTTTTTCTAGTTGATCTAAGTATGGTTTTAAATCTTTTTTTTCCTTGTCTACATAAACGTGTAATTTGTCTACTACGTTATAATGGTCTGCTAGTTGATGTAGTAATTCGTGTACAAGTGTATAGGCTGTTTGGCTCATACCGTACTGTGTACGTGCTCTGTCGTACGCATACACCTCCATAGTGTTGTATTTAGAGCTTTGTTGACCATATAGTCCAAGATCTTCGTTTGCTTTTTGTTTGTCAACTATAATACCGTACGCATCATATCCTTTGCCACCTGCAATTATACCCAAATTCCTTACGAATGAGCCTTTAAGTGATTTAGTTTGTTTGTATGTAAGCTGTGAATGTGAACGACCAACATCATAAAAGCTGTCGATTGATACATTGATAGGCATATATTTTGAACCAATAGAAACGTTAAAACGTGATAGAAAGTCTTCTGCTGTTTTGATTGCCTCTAGTATTGATACCCAGTCTTCTGTTATTACAAAAAATGTTTTCATATTATATAAATGTTTTAAGGAATATAACAATGTTACCAATACCTAATGCACCAAACAACCATTTAAAAGTTGCTAGATTAGATTGAAGTTTTATTCTATGTTCCGTGTTTTTAATGACCTTTCCGTTTGTAGTGTCTTGACGTGTATGAACACCAGTAAAACCATCCTCTACTAATTTAGTGAGGTTGTCTATTTTATTAGAAAGAGTTTCGTTTGAAGGTGCTTTTGCCATAATTATTTCTTACTTGTGTACTCTTTTTTTACCGAGTCCAAAGTTATACCTTTTAATTCTTGAAAATCTTTTTGTAGCTTTGCCAGCTTTGCTATTTCAACTGCAATTGCATCTTCAATAAGAGCTACTTCCGCTAGTTTTCTTTTTTCAAGTTGAGCTATATTTGATTTAATTTGAGCCACTGAAGTAGTTAAAATACTATCAACTGAAACTGTTATTTCTAATTTACGTTCTTCTGCATTATCGTTTTCTTCTATGAATTTTGCTGTTTTTATTGACATATATATATTATACCATTATTAACTACTTGTAATTGCCTCCCATGCTGTTGTATAAACATTTAGCTTCGCTGTTGTTGTGTTGTATATAACAAGCCCTGCTGCTGGTGATGATATTGCATCTCGTTGAGTGGTAGTCATTCGTGGAGGTAGGAAACCTTTTGTTGTAGAGTCTGCTTGTAATTTTGCTGAGGCGTGAGGTGTTTCTCCACCAACAATTAAAGAACCTCCTGAATTAAAGTATGCGTCTGCATCATTCGCACCCCCAATAGAAGTTTGAACATTACCAGAAGCTCCATATAATTGGAGTATTCCACCACCATTATATGCCCTAATTCTAGCTGCGTAATTAGTATCATTAGGTAGCTTAAGAGCAATTCCGTCACCTGGTGTGGAAGATAAAACTGTTAATTTATCCGATGGTGATGTAGTTCCTACCCCAAGGCTTCCAAAGTTTATAAATGAAATATCTCCTGTTAGAGTTTTTTCAAACTTTAATTTATCAACTCCACCTGTACCATCTCTAATCACAAACGCATCATCTGAACTTCCATCTGCTGAAAAGAACCAACGCTGGTCATCATTTTGCATTAAGAAACCTGCTGCACCTGCTGTACCTGTATCTTGAATACGAATAAAGGTTGAACCACTTGAACCCATAACATTTAAGGTATTGTTTTGACTTCCTACATCTTCTCCAATTGTTACTCTTGCTCCTGACGGTAATACTTTTAGATAGCCTGATGAGGTTGTTTGAAACGAAGTAGCTACTGCACCATTGTTTATAAGGTTTAGTTGAGCTGATGCGTTTGTTATTTCAACGGGTTTTATTGTAGATATTCCCAATGAGTTTATTTGAAGAATTGTATCGTTTACATCTTCAAAAGAGACTCCGTTACCTGACTCTATTTTTACTTTATAAGATGAATCATCTGCCTTGTTTCTTACTGACATCTCAATAAGTTGGTCGTCATCAGTAAATGAATTTTGTATAGCAATACCTGCTTGACCTTGGTCACCATTGTCTGAGAAGTCCTGAGAACCAATTATCATAGCGTCACCAGAAAAGCCAAGGGGTGACAAGTCTCCAAATAGAAAACCTGTGTTGATGTCTGATGTTGCTGTGTTTATGTAGAGTGTTGCATGTCCTTTCAAATCAAACCCTAAGTCCAGAAGGTCTGCACTTGTGTCCTGAAGAACAACAGCACCTGTCCACGCTGTATTCATTCTTGCTCTTGATTGTTCAAAACTCAACCAACTTCCTCCAACATATGATTCTGCAGTAATAGATGAAGTTATTTCTAGCGGTAAAAGCCCACTTATTTTAGTTGCGTCTACAACAAAAAGCGTACCTGCATCATTCAAAACACCAAAGCCTGCAGGTGTTACATTTGTTTGAAATAATGTTCCGTCTGCACGTCTTGCTGTTGTTAAAACACTAACAACACTACCTGTAATATCTCCATTATATATTGTGTTTGCTTGTACTTGGTTTTCAAGGTCAGAGAAATCACTTACTCCGATAATCATAGTATCTCCGTCAAGACCCATAGGAGAAAGGTCTCCCATAAGAATACCTGTGTTTATATCTGGCGTTGAGCTGTTGATGTAGATGTTTGCGTATCCTTTCAAATCAAACCCTATATCAAGCAAGTCATCACTTACATCTCTAAGAACTACTGACCCTGTGAGGTTGGTGTTTTGTCTAAATAAATCTTCTGTTACATTTAACCAAGAACCTGCAAGGTATGAGTTTGCACTAATATCGTTTGTTGTAACCGAAACACCCAAAGTTTGCCCTCTGTCTGTGACTGATTGAAGTGTGTCTGTTTCAGCTGCACCAACCTCGACATTAGCAAAGGTTGTTGCGCTTGTTTTTTGTATTGCTTGAGTTGCTGTTGATGTACCTAAGTTCAGCAAAGAATCAAGCAGTGCTTGATCGTCTAGTGATATGGGTCTTGTGCTAAAATGTGACATATATTATTTTTCTAAAATTTCTGATAAAGGTAACTGTAGTGCAACATCATCTGTTATAATTTTCTTTTCCATGTACTCTTGAAACAGTTCTAATCTTTCTTGCAATGTATTTAATTTAAGCATCTGTTTTGTTATTTCTTTTGATCTAGCTTTATTAGAAACACCTAGATTAAGTAGTGTCTGGTCTCTGTCTGTAATACCAAGCGAGTCATCCTGCACAGCGTCAGCCATAGAGTCAAGTAAAGTAGGATATTTTTTTACCAACTGAAGAATTTCAGACGCCGGCGCTTCTCCAGAGTTTAAAGCATCTAGTGTTTGCCTAGCAAAAGAATCACCGTCAAAATATTTTTGAGCTTGTTTACCTGAGTACTTTCCAAACAACAATGCTTGCACATTTTTCTTAAAGTCTCCACCTACGTTGAATTGAGGTAGCTCATCTTTTGTTTGAGACTGCCCTTCTTTTATAGATTGAGCGCCTCCTACTGTTTTCTTTACTTGAGAACCTCCAAACGGTAATGCTATTTTATATAAAGGATCAGACAGTGCTTTTGTAGAAAGTAAACCAGAACCAAAACGAGAAGGATCACCAGCTCCAAACAATTCTTTACTTGTTGGAAGTGTGACACCATTAATATCAGCTCCATACTTAGGGTAAGCAGAAGCTATCGATTGACCGAAAGGAACGTTTGATAGTACTTCACCTGCAATCCTACCAAAAGCATTTCGTACCCCTTTGCCGTCAGGATTTTCTACCACCTCACCTACAGCGTCCCGCATTGCATTAATAGGATCAAAGGCAACCCTGTTTCCTGTAACTTCTTCAGTAGCGCTATTCATTAAATAAATAGAAACAAACAAAGTAGCAAAAGCATTTAACTTTTTTAGCATTGTTTTATTATCTGTATTTAAGTCTTCCATCGCCCACCATAAGTTACCTACCTCAAGTTGAAAAGGGGCTACTACTTGAAACACTTGAGATTCTTGTATTAAAGGTTTTTCACCAATACCACGCCCCGCTACAAGCTTCCTAGCATTAGTATCAGCAAAACGTATAGCCTCCTTACTCATAGGTTCTAATCCTTGCTCTAAAGCTTTTTGATATTGACCGTTCCATATAAACCTTGTTCCGGTTTCATCAAGAACTGTTACCATCCACACAGCAAACTTTTTAGGCTTGTTTAAAAAGCTTTCATCAAAACTATCAAATGATTTAAAGTATCGTTCTTTTAAAAAGTTTGAAGCTGCTTGCTCAGGGCTTTTAATAAAAATTTCAGAAAGAGAAGGTCCGATAGCTTTTATAGAGTTAACCTTACCAGCGCTTGCTACACCTTGAGGTACGTTAAAAATTTGAGAAATAGATGAAGAAGCGTTCATTAATATAGTGTTAGCCTTTACTCTGTTGTTAAGCCAGTTCACTGAAGCCAGGGCCTGTCTTCCGACCAATTCATTTACAGCCCTGTCTAACCCTGGAGTTTTTCCAGCTAGTATGTTTGTCCAGTTTTCAAGACCCTCAATATAGTTATTTAAGTTTTTTGTTTTACGTGTACTTTGTGCCATAACCTCAGATAAACCTCTAAACTTACCAATGTGCGGATCTATATTAATAGCGTACCCTGCACTTTTAATGTACTCCAAATAACCTTCAAGCGCTCCCAGCTCGTTGGAGTTTCCAAGTCTTCGTTGTTTAAACGAAGCCCACTTAGTTAAAGGTTTTGTATCGGCTGTCTTACCTGCCAGAAGAGGATCAATCTTGATCGGCTTTTCAAAAATGTTTTGTAGTCGGGAAAAAGAGTTGTTGTTTGCCACTCCGTGTTTGTAGTAATTTTTAAGTTTTGGTAGCCACTTCTCTGGGTTATTAGGATAAATGTCTTTTAGCACAGTGTTAATTTCATCACTCAACCTATTGTAATTATTCCTAAAGAAAGAATCAAATTCAACAATTTGGCTAGCTCTTTCCTGCCCGAACCTTTCCACGAGAGTTTCTTTTGTTATTTTCTTTTCACCAAAATCACGAATAGCGTGATCTACTTTCCCTCCTGGTTTAAACTTCATTGTTCCAAACAAGTTTTTCCTTACACTTTCTAACTCCATATTAAAAAAGTCAATCAAATCACCTTTAGACTGATCAAATGGCGCAAGAAATTCTTTATCAATAATAGAAAAATCTTTTCCAAAAACCTGTTCCGAGTTTCTGTAAATATCTCTTGCGTTCTCTTTAATTTTTCCTATGTCTTTATATTTACTTGCTCTTGCATCGATACCAGAACCTCTTATTGTTTCTCGAGCTATCATAACCTGATTAGGAAACTCGGTTGGTTCAGGTAGAATGTTGTTAAAATCATTAGCTTTTTCTACGGCGTCTCTTGCACTTAATATTTGGTCTTGTATACTGTCTGTATATGAAGAACTTTCTTGTGAATTTAATGCTGGGACTTTTGACCCTTCTATATTACCCCTACTTTCTGTCAACGGTACTGGGGACTGTGTTGCTGGTGCGACTGATGTGGTTGATTCAGAAAGAGTTTGGTCTGTACCGAGAGAAGAGCTTCCACTCATGGTTTGACCGTTTTTAGTTTGTATAGTTAGAGTTTCCCCTCCTTGACCAGCTTTAGCTTGTCCTTTTATTGCTTCTCGAACATCCATACCCATACTCTTAAGCTCACTTACTTTTTTATCAGGATAAATATCTTTCAGGAAGTTCAAATAGCCAGCTTCTGCTTTACTAGCTGTTTGTCTTGCTACAATATACAAAGCCTTATCTACGTCGCTTTCAAATTTAAGTGTGTATGACTTGCTCCCGTAATTGTAACGAGGCTTTGCTCCAGAAAGAGACTTAGGTAATCTAGCTGGTGTATTACCTTTCTCAACGATAGCTCTCTCTCTTGCAGTGAGAGCTAGTGGTCGTCCTTCTGCGCTAAACTTAAGATGGCTTTTACCTGTAGGTTTTGGAGCTTGATCAATTAAATCATCTAAGAACTTCATAGTAAAAGGATCGTCAGAAACGTCAATCTCTTTTTTTAGATTACTAATAACCTCCTGTGTTATAACGTGGTCGCTAGATCTGTTTTTAACAAAATCAATCATTGATTGATAGATACGTTTTTGATTTTTTCCAACAGGAACTTTACCTGCTGTTATATCTTCAGCAGCGCGTACATTAGCAGCAGATTTTAAATCATCAGGAAGAAAGTTAGGAAAGACACCTTTGTTTCTAGTTCTTACACCTTCTAGTGTTTCAGAAAGTTGACCACCTTTTACAGCTGTATCTAATTCAGTAAAAATACCAGACACTGAGTCTTGTATAGATTGACTGACTGCTACAGAGTTTGATCCAAAGCCAACAGGCTCAATAGGTCGAACAGATAGTCCAAACGCAGGTCCTTGTCCAGGAACTGGACGGTATCCCGGCAATGCTCCAGCTGAAGCAGGTCGAGTTCCACTGTTAGCTACGCCAGCTAACTTAGCTGCTTCTTTTTCACTTACCCCAAACATCTTTCCTAAGAAACTTGGTTTAGCAGAAACAAGATCGAACCCTTTAAGGAACTCGACCTTTTGTTTTGTGTTCATTGCCCCCATCTTTTCACTAATAATGTTTGTGACTTTTGGTGACAGACCTAATTGTTGTGCTGACTGTCGTCCAGAGAAATAATCAAACAAGGTCTTCCTAGATACGTTCTGGATCTCTCTTTCAACTAAACGTGTTGGTGTAAACTTCCGTAACCCTGCGCCCGTGACTGCCTTAACAGGGCTAGCGATCATAACAGCGTCAAGAATCCCACTTATTAAAGTGCTTGAATAAGCTTTTTTCTCTGAAACTCCAGAGGCCAAAGCGTCGTCGTACATCTCTTGAAAACTACTTGCATTAAGTAAGGAGTCGCCAGTTAAAGGGCCTTTTGTTTTTAGTTTAGGTAACGGTTTTCCACCAGCTAGTTGCTTGCTTGAAGATAAGAAGTTCCACCCAGCGTTTACAACAGGGGCTATGAACTGTGCAGGTAATTCAGCAACGGTTCCAAAAGTTATGTCTTTCATTTGTGAGGCAGGTTTGCTGGTCGGTAACGGGGTTGGTTTAGGTATGCCAAACGATGTAGCTTTTTTAGAAAGATTATCTACTATACCTGGAGATGTTTGAGTGTTTTTATAAAGACTACTAAGGTAATCAGGTGTCTTCATTGGAGTTCTTTTAGGTCCAATAAAAGGAGTTTCCTTAGGTGAAGGAGAAGTAATACTAGATTGCACGGGGCCTATAAAAGGCACCTTGTTTTGGCTGGTTTGATCTAGTCCTGTTATTCGCCTTAAGTCATCTAAGAATTTTACCATGTAGTGTGATTATTAATTAACTAATTCTTCGGCTGCTACTGCTTCTTCTATCTTTTGTAAAAGTAACATCGAAGCGCTAGTTGAAGAGTCTTTGATTCCAGCTTGGTCATAGCTCTGAGGGTTTAAGAACCTTTTAAAGTTAGATATGTAACTGCTGTCTGATCCTCCGTTTGACTGCCAACTGTCTCTTGTCTGCATCCAAACAGCTGGATCAATATAATTATCTTCTCCTTTTATTTCAGTAAAGATTTTAGCCGTCTCAGATACATTTGTTGTTTTGTCGAAGTCTATTTCATTAGCTTTTTCAGAAGCTTTCTGAGCATCTTGAGCAGCTTTAATTCCAAACTGTCGCTTATCTTCTTCAAACTTTCTTTCATCGAAGGCCCTGTCTTGTTCGTCTTGATATGCTTTTTGAGCGCTATCAATGGTGTCTGTAGCTGCGTTGTATTTATTTAAGTTATTTCGTTGTTGATTTTCTATACTTCGGAGTCCAGAGTTTTGAATACTTCCATCATTTCCAAGTAGTGATAGTCGAGCAGCGTTTGAAATATTTGCATTCTCTAGGTCTTGTGAATAAATGTCAGCATTTGTTTGATCAATCTGTTCTCCTCCGGCCCGTAATGCAACATCGTTTCCAATAAACTCATCACTTGCTGATTGTTGTGACCTTTGTAAAATTTGTTTTAAAATTGCAGACATTGATTCTCCACCTCCAGTATTCTCTGGCAAACTTGCAGGTCCTTGAGGTTGATTAGATGACTGTGTTAGTGAGTCATAACTAGGCCCTGAAGGTAACGCCGGCCCTATTGGAGACTTAATAACATCATTAGGTTGTATCAGGTCTGGATTAGACTTGTATCGTGGGTTTGCAACCAAAAGATCAGAAAGACTTCTTCCTGATGACTTGGCGATTCGAGAAAGACTATCTCCTTTCTGTACTATTATATTCCCTGTTTTTTTATCTATTCTTGACATATTATTAATTATATAAATCTGAGTATGAAATTCCTTTAGCTTTACGCTTTGACGCTTCTTGAACGTTTTGGTTTCGCAATGCTAATCCAGCAGCTTCTTGAGCTTGTGGAATACTCCCTAGCTGATAAGTTCCCGGTGTGTAATTTGTATCCGCCTGACCTGACTGTGCAAATCCTCCCTTGCCTGCCAGTGAAGCTGAATAGTTATTTAGAGAAGGTAGATTAAATCCTGCTGCTCCGTCTGTACCTAAGTTCTTTTCAAGGTTGCGAGAATAATCACCAAGACTATTTCCAGCAGCTGAAGACAACGAAGAAAGGTTTCTGTTCTGTTCAGCAAGTGCGTCCTGTTCTTGAGCGCCTCTTACACCGCTGAACGTTGTACCTGATCCTGCGTTTCGTTCTCTAGAGTTTTCTAAGTTACGCCCGAAGCTTGCTTCAGTGCTTGCAATACGTGAGTTATAATCATCGATAGTTAGGTTAGCATTTCTTAAAGTGTCTTCTTTTAATGCATCTATTTGTTGAGCGTACTCAGGAGCAACTGTTTCTTTTGCTTTATCAAGTATTTGAGCAATAACATCAGCTGTAAGATCCATGTCTGGTTTAACAGCTAGGCCCTGATTTTGCAGTTGGTTTAAGTAAGGAACAATAGCATTGTTCATAAAGTTAGCATCCTCTTCATTTTGTGTTTGATAAGACTGACCATTAACAACTACTGTATTTCTACTAGGTTCTGGTGTGCGGTTTCGAGAAGGCTTGCGATCAGAATTAGAACCTCCTGAAAGCTTTCCTCGAGTTATTGGTCCCACAATACCATCAGCCGCAATGTTTTGCCTTGACTGATATGCTCTTACAGCAGCTTGAGTTTTTGGACCGAAGATTCCATCAACTTTTACTCCAATTTTTCTTTGAAGTTCTTCTACTTGTTTTCCTCGAGAGCCTACTTTTAATTGTTGTGTTATCGCCATATTACTTATATTATACCATTATTTACTAATAAACTGAATTGTTCGGCTTGTTCATATTTAAAAACCTTTCGTTCGCCATAAATTCATCTTCTGTCTTATTCTCAAACCTTTTTTCTTCATGCCCTTTTCTTTTCCCCCAGATTTGATATGTACCATCATCACACTGAATGAACTTATACGGGGCAACTGTCACCTGAAGAAATAAAGTATCTACACTGTCTTTATTTTCACAGAAGTCCATAAACCAAACTTCCGGAGATTCTATACAATACAGTGCATTATGTCCCTCAGATGTTGGAACGATTGCTGATTTTATAGCTCCTATTGAAGCATATGTACCAGTTGAATCCTTAAAACTAAGATTGCTACCTGTTGAATATATATATACGTTATTATTCCCTGAATTAAAATAATGATATCCACCAGCTCTTATTGTTCCAGATCCAGCTGAGAGAGTTGAAGCAACTATATCTCCACAGTCAATATCCCTAGACCCGAGATCTAAATGATCATGAACTTCAATAGTTGAACCTGATTCAGCATAGATATCATTTGTCTCAAAATATGTTGTAGCTGTAAGAATATTAAAATCCCCAAAAACAGACTCTACTGTACCAAGCCCTGAGATACTGTAAGAACTGAAAGATTTATTGGTGTCGATAGAGATGTCAGACCAATCTCCTGAAAATTCTTCTGGCCACGATGACTCAACATCACCATTAAGTGATATTGAATTTACATATAGTCTTTCCCACCTGTCGCTATTGGTTCCTAGATCTGGTTCAGAGGAACCGTCTGCATAAAAATAACTTGTATTAAAGTGGTACACCAAAGAAGATGAAGCAACAGTTAACACAACGTCGTTTGTCCCAAAACCGTTTAATGAACCTGACGATGCTCCAGAAACTGTATTGAAAAATATACCAGTATCTGACAAAGCAAGTCTGATGACCCCACTATCGTAAACATAGAGCGCATTTGCTGCTGCGTTTAATTCTACCCGTGTAGAGCTAGAAGATGTTCTAATTGTTCCGTTGATTGTAGCACTTGTTGCAACTAAAGATCCGGTAAGGCTTACACTGAAAGGAGCTGAACCAAACGAAGTTGCACCTAAATGAATCCCTGACGTAGTATCAAGTTGGATTCTTGAAGAACCTGAACCTGCATAAAGCGCGTCAGCCGCAATAGTAAACCCTCCAATGGTTCCAGTTGTGGCACTAATGTTTCCTGAAACAATAAGTTCTGTACCTGTCCAGTTAAGATAATTAGAAGTATCCCCAATATAAAATTTAGGAACACCTTCGTCAACACCAAGTATGTATCCAGAAACACTGTTAGAGAAATCTTGCTTTCCACTGATTAATGCTCCAACGTATTGATTCTTCTGATCAACAGAAGCTCCAGACCCTACGGCGCTTGGAGGAATAGGATTAGACGTACTGTAAGCCTCTTCAGGACTTATCTTGTACAGGTCTCTATTTAATACGTTGAATATGTTATCCATTATTTCTTAAAGTTTAATAGCTGTGTTGTAGCTTTCATTATGTCATAACCTTCGTACGAGATTATCTGCCCTTCAGATGTTCCAGATAGCTTAAACTGGATTCGACGACCCGAGATATTCACATTATCAAAAGCTTTTTCTGTACTGGTTATTTCTCCTACTGGTTTTGTAAAGTCGTTAGCAATGTCATCTGAGGTTCTGTATGTTACAGAAGTTCCAGCCATTCCTTCTTGCATAAACATGATGTAGTTAATAATCTTTTTAGTTGAATCATAACCATCAATATTGTATAGCTGATGCGTCACTGAGTAAAAAATTGGAGAGCCTTTATCTGTAACTCCACTTTTAGTTATTAACACATTTCCATCATCATCCCCAGCAATAGAGCTGATAGTTGAACCATCATTATATTGAGTTCCTATAAGGTGTTGAGTGGGGTACGAATAGTGCGTCCACACTTGTGTTGATATTGTATATCGAACTACAAGGTTTGTATAATCTACACCGCCATAAGAAACATCTCCTACTGACCAGCAGATATGATCTCCGTCAGTCTCCAAGTAACCAGAGACTTTTGAAAAGTTTGCAAGCGTGATGTTATTTACAATATCAATAACAGGTCGAGATATTTCACTTACTCCACCATCGTATCGATAAAACCCTGTGGAGTGATGAAAGTAAACTCCGTTTTTAGTTTCGACAATACTATCTTTTGAATAAGTTCCAACGTTAAATTGTGGGTCCGGATCAGTCTGAAGTTTAGAATACACACGATAAATATGGTTTTCTTTAAAGACAAGTAAGGCGTCTCGAGTCCTATGTAGAGCTGTCATATTCTCTCCATCACTAGGAGAGATGTCAATCCAGTCACCAGTAGCAACACTTGTGTCCCATGTAATAACAGGGGTTGTAACAGAGCTTGGTAAAGATGAAAAATAAAGTCGATCAGGGTAGGTATCATTTCCACCTATCCACATTCTTGACCTAAAGTTTTCTACAAATTTTCCTGATGGCGCAGAGTCTGCGTTACCTGTAGTAATAAAAGAGTTGCCTGTTTCTCCGTCCCATACAGCCGTTGCTTCCGTACCGTTAACCATGAATACAAAGTTAAGGTATGTTGAAAAGTCCGCCTTACTTGCAGCCGTTAGTCCTGTACGTTTAGATGTCCACGTTGCACCTGCTAGATAATAAACAACTGTTCCGTTAACCATAATCAAGCGAGAGTTAGTTCCACCTGAGTCTACAAATTGATATAACCCTAGTATGTCACCTGTCAAACTATTCCCGAGCGCGGTAGAACCTTTTCTTAAAGAAACTTTTCCGATAACGTCATAGTTAAAATTCAATGACTCAACAAGAGCATCTTTAGGGTAGTCACTTTCAGCTACGGCACTTTTAGTAATAAGTCCGCTTTTGATAGACCCGTTTCTAATTGGTGATAATTCTTTTATAAGATCAGCCATATTATTAATCCATTGGACCGTTAAATCCTCCACCCCATGTAGGGACAAAGCTAATGTTCTGACCCAAGACTTCTTGCCCTACTAATTGAGATAGTCCTTGTTGGAAAAGTAGGTAGTCTCCGTCTTTCATAGGGTTAAGATCTCCGTTTGATTTTAGTGATTTGATTTTAAACTTAAGATAAGCAACGTATAAATCGTACACTGGTTCGTCCACTACTTCAGAATCTGAAGTTACAGGAGTAAGGTCTTGGTAGTAATCTAGGTAAATATTTTCACCTGCATATTCGTTACCAAAAGGTATGTCGAAATAAATCATTCCCTTATCAATAGTAAAGGCAGTAGGTATTCCAAATGTTGCTTCTTGCCAAACATCAGTCCCCACAGCGTGATCCAAAGCTCCAGTTACACCAGAAAGTGTTTCTGCGGAAAGGTCGTTAGCTGTGTAGGCCACCTCGTCTTTGTCTGTCGATACGTTAGGTGAAGCAATAATAATGTTTCCTGAGTCGTTAAAGTCTCCAGAAGATTCAAGTACAAGAGAAGTGTCTCCACTTGACACAGCAGTCGCTATTGTTGTATGTCCAACGTTTAAGTAGTTTTGTCTAAACCTTCGATTGTCTTGATAAACAAGAGGAAAGTTTTGTCGTCCAATACGTAAACTTAAAATGTTCTTATAAGTATTTCTGTCACGTAAATCAGTCGGAGCTGCAATGCTCCATTGTCCTGGAATAATGCTTCCGATATCTGTATTAAATTTAGTACGGAACGACCATCTAAATACTCTTTGAGATATCCCATCAACGACAGCTGACCCTGTATCTACGATTCTTCGTCCCTCGTTAAGAGAAGAGTTTAAGAAATCGTTTGTAATTAATTCGTTTGTTTCTTCGCCTAATTGACTCAAAGCGCGCTCTTTTATAGCATATACGCTATTATCTGCGTATCCTGTGGCCGTTACGTTGTCAGAATAACCAGAGTACAACGTAGATTCACTATTGTAAAATCGATATCGATACACATCTGTAGTGTTATCTCCAGACCTTTGTAGATATGTTTCAGGAACTTGAGGGTTAATATCTACTGCTGAAAGAGCTGAAAAATTTACTCCTGCATTTGTTGATCTTTCCGGAGTTAGCTGATCGTATTCAATAAGAGTAATTACATCACCTCGATTGTGTGAGAAAACTAAGTTTGTATCTAAAGTTATTGAGGTTGAATCTACTGCTGATATTTTAACAATCTCACTTTTTCCTTGTAAAAGTTGTCCAACAATAACAAACTGATCAACCTCAAAGAACGTACCGTTTGCAGATAGTGATCCACCGCCAGCAGCAACATCCGTTTCGATAAACGACCTTGTGTTACCTGATAGATTTGGTAGTGCAAAGAACAAATCGTTTCCGATTGGACTATTTAACTTTATTCTTATTTGTGGTTTTTGATTACTCATGTTGTTTATTGGTTAAAAGATTGAAATAAAGTTCCCGGATGACGGAGTAACCCCCATATCTACTGTCACTGTTTTTGCATACAGATGATAAGGTTGTCCGCCTTCCTGGTATGTTATTGCTAAAGTACTACCGCTCAGCATGACCATACTATTAAGTAATCCAATATTTAACGTCCCTGTGACAAGTATTGTTTCTGACTCTACTGTTATGTCGTAAGAACCATCGACGGTTACTACGTCTATATCTAAATCAGAGTTCTCGTCCCTGCGTACAATAGCGACAGTACTACTGTCTAACAAAACCATAGAATTATCAGAAGCTTGTGCTGTTGCGTCATTGTACGTATCCACTAATGTTATATTGTCGTTACCTGAGTCAACAGAATATGTTTTTATTGTATAGTTAACATTATTAATAGCATAAATTACCATAAAATGTGTCTCATCTATCGAGATAACATTAACGTCTATACCTATTCCTGTGATAGCTATCTCTAGTGTGTCTACGTTAGTAATATTGTAACTACCGTCAAGAGTGTAGGTTGTCAGCAGTACATCACTATCGTTTTGCACGAAGGCCCCTACAAACTTTGTAGCAGAAGCTTTGACAATAATATTTTTATTAGCTGTACCAGCACCTGCTATTGTATGGCTATCTATCTGAGCTGTTACATAAGCACCACTTATCGAAAATGTCCTAACATCGTACTCACTTGATCCGTTGTACCCTGCAACAATAAGGTGGTCACTATCAATTTCTGCGTATCCAGGATAAAAGAAAAGCGTTGTGTCAAACTCATTGGTATTCACTAGCGTTATAGAAGTTCCACTTGAGTGCGAAAATGTTTTAATAAACCCGTCATTACCTGGACCAGTATAGACAATCCCGAAATGAGTACTGTCTATTGAAAAAATTTGAGGGTACCTAGCTTGTGTACCGTCAAACTCTAAGGTATCTATAACTGAATCTGTTGCTATATTATAAGTCTTAACTTCACCTGGGCCCGCTGCACCAGTCCCCGTCATGTAGGCTACAGCAATTATGTTGTCAGTGATCTTTATAAGTGTCCCATAAGCCCCATCAGTATCCACTGTTCCAGTACTGTCTGTTGTTACATCATATAGTGCCATATTATGCTTCCTGTGAAATAGCTATTAAGTCCCATTTAGTATCTGCAACGTTGTATTTGAATCCAACATATAATGTTTTACTGATAACAGTTGTAGTAGGAAGAACTTGACCTACAGCTCGGAAGATTGCGTTCCACGCTAACACTCTAGCTGTTCCATTGTCTTTAATTCTTATAATTAGTGTGTTTTTATCTGTCAGTGATATTACTGAGGTTGGTACTCCAATCGTATCTGCTACTGCAAGCGCTGTAACCGTGTGAGTATGTCTTGTTCCCGCAATAGCGACTACTGTTGCGGCGCTTGAAGCTTCTGTAGTTGATCCGTCCGTCGTTACGGTAATTCCTTCGATTGCAACCACTCCTGCAGCTGTACGTGAAAGCGTTGTATCTGTAGCCGCTCCAAGTTCGATAGTTGTAAATTGAGGTGCTGTAAGAGAAGAAAGGATAACAGTCCCTCCTACTGTCGGCATGTTTGTTGATTCAATGTCTGTAGCCCATAGCTTTGTTACACGTGTACCAGTTACCCCAATAGAACCTGACATTGTAATATCATTAGTTCCAAGAGCTAAGTTTCCACCTGAGACTGTAAATCCTCCTGTTGCAGTTTCTACTGTTATATTACCTGTACCATCAAATGATACACCTCCGATTGTTCTAGCATCTTCAAGTGCTGTAGCTGTAGCTGCGTTACCTGTAACAGAACCAGCTATTGCATTAGTTACCTGTAAATCTGTAAACCAACCTTTAGTTATTCGAGTTCCTGTTGAACCAATATCTCCAGTTAATTGTAAATTAGAACCATCATAAGTAAGTCCTGAAGTTCCTTCAATTGTTCCGTCTCCTGTCCACACACCTACTTGGTTGTCTACTGGTGTACCTACTTTAGAAACATCTCCAGATCCTGATGGAGTTGCAAAACTTGGAGCTGAAGATGCTCCGTTTGATTTTAAGAAAGTTCCATCTGAACCTAGAGCAAGTTCGGTAACATCCCCGTCTGTATTTGAATAAAAGACTCTCCATGCTGTTTGATCAACAAAGTCTGTAAGGTCTGAGTAATTCTTTAAAGCGGTACCATTTACTGTTGGCATGTTTGTAACTTCCAAGTTTGTAAACCAACCTTTAGTTATCCGAGTTCCTGTTGAACCAATATCTCCAGTAAGTTGAAAATTAGAACCATCGTAAGTAAGGCCTATAGTTCCCTCAATCGTTCCATCACCAGTCCAGACTCCTATTTGGTCGTTTGCTGGAGTTCCAACTTTAGAAACGTCACCAGATCCTGATGGAGTTGCAAAACTTGGAGCTGAAGATGCTCCGTTTGATTTTAAGAAAGTTCCATCTGAACCTAGAGCAAGTTCGGTAACATCCCCGTCTGTATTTGAATAAAAGACTCTCCATGCTGTTTGATCAACAAAGTCTGTAAGGTCTGAGTAATTCTTTAAAGCAGTACCACCTACTGTTGGCATATTTGTAATTTCCAAGTCTGTAAACCAACCTTTTGTTACTTTACTTAAAGCGCTTCCAAGATCACCTGAAATTACCAAATTGTTTCCATCGTAAGTAAGTCCTGAAGTTCCTTCAAGTGTTCCATCTCCAGTCCAGACTCCTACTTGATTATCTACTGGCGTTCCGACTTTAGAAACGTCACCTGAACCAGCAGGTACAGCAAAGCTTGGAGCTGCAGAGGCTCCGTTTGATTTTAGGAAGGTTCCATCTGAACCTAGAGCAAGTTCGGTAACATCCCCGTCTGTATTAGAGTAAAAGACTCTCCATGCTGTTTGATCAACAAAGTCTGTAAGGTCTGAGTAATTCTTTAAAGCAGTACCACCTACTGTTGGCATGTTAGTAATCTCTAAGTTAGTGAACCAACCTTTAGTTACTCTGTCTCCAGTAGTAGCAAGTGAGCCAGTCATAGTTACATCGTTTGATCCCACGTCAAGGTCTACACCTGTTAGAGTTACTGATGAATCGTCTATATTGAATATAGTTCCACTAGCTGACTCAACAGAGAGTCCTGCGGTTGACTCTATTTTTACTTTATAAGATGAACTATCTGCTTTGTTTCTAGTTGACAGTTCAATAAGTTGGTCGTCATCAGTAAATGAATTTTGGATAGCAATACCTGCTTGACCTTGGTCTTGATTGTCTGAAAAGTCCTGAGAACCAATTATCATAGCATCACCAGAAAAACCAATAGGTGATAGGTCTCCAAATAGAAATCCAGTTTGTATATCTGTGGTTGCTGTGTTTATGTAGAGTGTTGCATGTCCCTTAAGAGGAAAACCTAAACCTAAAAGGTCTGCACTTGTGTCTTCTAACACTACCCCACCTGTAAAGTTGGTTGAAATCTTAAGTTTAGAAGAACTCCTCACAAAGTCTGTACTCCCCGCAAGAGTCCCGTCTCCTGTCCAAACTGCGACCTGCTCGTTTACTGGAGTACCAACTTTAACAACATCACCAGTACCTGCTGCTGGTGTTGAGTTTTCAAATGTAGTAGGTCCTGTTTTGCGAATATACTCACCTGCAGGTGAAGTATTCAACGCAGTTAAGTTAGCTAACGCAGTTGCTTCTGAAGTTGTGTTTTGTTCTCCACGGACGGATAAATTACTCATAGAAGTTTAATTTTTAAATTGTTGGTACTAATAATTTTTGCAAGTCTTGATTTGTAAATGTCTAGATCTTTCTTATAAAAATCTAAAGTTTCTTTTTCTTTTACAATAAACAGGTGTGCTTCTTCTTTTTGTTTTAAAATGCTGTCCAGCTCTATTGTTTCTCTTTCAATTTTTTTACTTATGTTTTCAAGGGTTGAAAGATATTCCCTCATAACATTTCCTCCTTCGTTTATCGCACCTCGGATACTTACTACAACACCGTCTGACTCTTTTATGGCCTCTGTATAAACATCTGAAAGTACGTTTACTTTTTTAACAAGAATGTCTTTTTGTTCTGAAATGTCTTTTACTCTGTTACTTAAGTTTTCAGCATGATGCATAGACAGTTCCTTCTCACTTTTTAGGCTAGATATCTCCTCTCTAAGACTTTTAATCTTAGCGTGAGTGTCAGCATATGTTTGTGTTGATGGAACTTGAGTCATACTAATCTTTAAGGTTATTTTCTTGCAAAGCAATGCTTATTTTCTTTTCTCTTAGTCGGCACTCAGATTCTCTTAACATAACTGTCTGCTCTCTTTTTATTGAGTTTTCATTTAAGTTTTCAATTCTAACTTCTTTTCTTTGAAGAGCTAATTTACTTTCAACACATTTCTTTTCAATCGTTTTAATAAATTCTTCTACGTTGTTAAGTCTTAATTCTTCCGACTTTATAAATCTCTGAGTATGAAGCACTTGGTCTTCTCGATGTTCTAAAGATTTTATTTTACTGTCGTATGTTCGGATAGTATCGTTTGCTTTATCTATTTTTTGAACAAAAGAATCTTTCATGTTTTTTACTTCTTCTGACTCTTCTTCAAGAGTTTTCATTGTATTAACTATATAATCTTCTTTTGTTTTTAAGCCTAGACTAATATCCTTACTCAATCGCTCCTTTTCAATGATTTCTTTTTCTCGCTTTCTAAGATTTACACTGAGGAACGTCAATGAAGACCGTTTGTCATCCATGCCTTGATCCTCTTTTTTATATTTTTCCTCTAAGTTTGCAAGATTGTCTGATGCAATTTTTTCTTCTTTAAACCTTTCAATTAAAGTTGCATTGCTTGATTCAATTTTTTGAATCAGACTACTTAAAAATAATTCTTTTTTTTCTATCTGCTCATTAAGTTGATCAATCTTTAGGTTGTCCTGAAAGACCATCCCTTTAAGTTGTTTCTCTGCACTGGTTTTTGCAACCTCTAAGTCACTTACCTCTTTAGAGATAGCGTCTAGTTTTTCTTTTGTACGAGTCACTTCACGATTGAGAAAAGTCAATTCATACACTATTTCTTTTTCTATATCAACTTTTTTTTGCATGATATTAATTTCCTATTTCACGGTATCTAATAAGGCCTCCGACTTGAACAGCTCCACCTAGATTTATTACAAACGCTGTGTTAGGGCTAAGAGTTATAACACCGTTTACGTCCTGACTAGCGTTTTCCCACGTTAGTGGTTGCTTTGCATCTAAGGGAAGAGGTCCACCATAGGCAGTCATTGCCCCGTCTTTTAATTGTACTTCGACAGCCGTTGTTGGCATAAAAGAGATAAAGTCTATTGCTAGAAAGTTCCCTGGAGTAGTTGGCGCTGCAATAATAGCGTTGTCACCACTTGAAGAAATATCTATATCTGCTTTTCTTGAATTTTCTGCGTATGACATATGTTTTTTATATTACCAACCTGATCGTTACCCCTGAGACATTCTCAGGAGTAAAGTCAGGATAGTATTAACTAGTAATAACTATGAAGACGTTGAGTTACTAAATACCCACATTCGAGCAAGGTCGTTGAATCCTAGATCAAACAAAGTTGTTGCTGATGTTTGGATTTCTTTTGTCTTGTAAACAACGTTTACAGGATCTACCATTGCTGCTTGTGATTCAATAAATTGGAATCCGAATTCATCGGCCATTAATGAACTGTCAAACATAGCCCAGTAATTTGCGTTTGCAATAAATGGAAGTGCTACGATCTTGAAAGCATTTACAGCTGATCCATCGTATGTGTTAGATCCAGGTAGATTGTTTCCAGTAATAGCTTTAAGAATTTCCTTAGCTTTGAAGTGGTTAGCTGAGTTCTTCTTAACTACAAGCACATCCAAGTCTGGAATCATTGGGTTTCCTCGAGGGTCTACCATAAGTCCAGCTGTTCGGTATGCTGCTTTAACTCCAGCGTAATCAAATGGAAGGTTGTAGTCAGATCCATCGTAAACAATGTTGTTCATATCTGGCCCTCCGTCTTCACGTGTATGAGCGTTAGACGCTGCTGCAAGACCATCACCTCCGGCAATGTTCATTACCTTGTTACCTGATGCACCGTAAGCGGTGTATGAAGTAGCATAAGCATTGTCGATTCGCTCTGCACATAGCTTTTCTTTTCGTTGTGCGATTGAATTCTTAAGTTGTCGAGCCGTATTTTCTAGGTCTCGCTTTCTAATACCGAATTTCCACATTTGAAATGTAAAAGGAACGATAATTCCTACCATGTTTTGTGTATAAGTTTTCTTATACCCTTGCACTGGTGTATCTGCAAAGATAATTCCGTTTTCGTCAACGAAATCAGCTTGAGTTAGACCTGATAGAGATGAATCTTTCTCGTAATAATCTTCAGTTGTTCGTACATTAAAGTACTGAGGGTATAGCTTTTCTGGTTCTGCTTCTTTTGAGAAAACTTTTTGGATCGAAAGATCTACTAAGTCTGCTGCTTGGTTGATTGAAAGTGGTGCTGACATAATATTATGCGGTTACTGTTGCTACTCGAAGAATGTTTCCAACAATAACTTTGTCGGCAACAGCTCCAATAACACCTGTTTGTAAGAACACAGCTTCGTCAGTCGTGTTGTTAGAGTGAGTGTTATTTACTTCAGATTTGTTTGCAAGTAGCATTTTCTGATAATTATCTGCAAGTGTAGGTGTGTTAGAAGCTCCAACTGTCCATTCTTGAGATGCGTCTACGATACATACCAATATTTCAGTTGCGTTTGAGGCTACTGTTTCCATTGCTACGGCGAAAACGTTTGTTGATGTTGTTGCAGCGGTAGCTGGCACTACGTCAATAGCGTCTGCTGTTCGGTCTAACATCACAAGGTCTCCAAGTGTGTACGCTTGAGAATCTATACGTACTTTTTTGTATACAGTCTCATTTGACTCTTTAATAAGTTTAAACATATTTATTGTTAAGTTATCAGCTAAATAATTCCTCTTTCTCTTCATCTGTAAACCCTTTCATCGCATCTATGCGTAGATCATGATTTACTGATTTTTTTACTTTAGGAGTTTTTTCAGCTGATGCTCCGGTGTGAGAAGCGACTTTTATCTTTTCACGTGAAGCATTAATTTTATTAAGGTTTTTTTGTGGTTGAGTTCCAAAAATTTCTTTATGAACCTTGTTAAGTACTTTTTTCAAAGACTTGGGATCTGAAGGTGCAACATAGAGGTTAAACTCTGATTTAAACTGGTCCCATAGAACACCGTCTGAATCGTTTTCTGGAAGATACTCTGGATGTGCTTCAAGGAAAGAATCGAATTCGCTATTGTTTTTATCCGATGCAATTTCGTCTTTCTTTGCAAACCCCATCTTTGTAGCTATTTGCTCAAAACGCTTTAACTCATCTGGATCATATCCTGACAGCTCGTCGTCTGAATCATCTTTCTTTGATTTCTTACTTACAAACAATTCGTCTTGTCGTTCTTTTCGTAAGAGAGCTTTTAGCCTCGTAGTCTCTAGACGCAATGCGCGTTCTCTTGGTGTCTCACCTTCAACTGGTTTTGGTTCATCTTTTTTTGTCTCTTCTTCCTGATGATCTTCATCCTCTTCTGTAGAATCTTCGTCTTCATCTTCGGTGTCTTCTTCAGACTCCTCTGATTCGTCTTCATCTTCTTCATCTGGATTATCATCAGTATCGTTTTCTTGAGTAGAAGAATCCTCGTGAGTTTCGCTCTCATCTTCATCGACTAGCTCATCGTCCTTTGAAGGATCAATTTTTACTGTATCAACAAAGTCTTTTACTTCCTCGTTATTATTTTCTGTTTCCATAATTTTTTTACTCCCTTTTGTTACCCGCTGGAGAGAGCGGGAATTAAAAACAGCCCTTTACTGGGAAGGGCTGTGTAACTCTCACTATAGAGGTAAAACTGCGACGTAAAACCTTTCAAGCAAGAGCTATACAGCTCTCCCCAGTAATCGCAGTTTAACTAATAAATTGACAAACTTTCTATTCTTTATCGTCTTCTATTTCTGACTGAACATCTGCACTTTCGTCGTCCTCTCTTTCAGTGTCAACGTCAGCGTCAGATTTTTCAGGCACTTCTACTGTATCGTCTACAATATTAAGTGGTTCTTCTGTAGGTTCCGCAGGAATTACTTTTCCTGTTCCCTCGCAGTTGTTACAAGTTGTAACTGACCCTTGTCGTAAGATTGGAAAAGCTCCTGATCCTACAAGGCCTTCACCTGCGCATGTTTCGCAATTATTCATTGTTTATTTTTTTATTAATTTCCATTAATGGCGCATCAGCAAGTGACAACTGTTGAGCTTTATTTTTTTCTTTAAAATGCTTTGTAAAGAACGCAACTGATTTGTCTGAAAGTTCGATGTCTGTTTCAAATGGTGTGTCCCATTTGTATGAAGTAAGATTTCCGTCTTTATCTAAAACTTCAGCAAACTTACATTTCTTTTTATCTTCTTCACTAAGTGAAACCTGAGGAATATCCTTTAGTACTGCCTCCAGTGTTTCAACATCTCCTTTCACTTGATTGAAAACTCCTATCAGTTGGACTCGTTCTGCTATTCCTATTTTTATTGTTTTTGACATAATTTAAATTGATTAATTTGTTAAAGGTTTATCGAACTGGTCGATTAAGATTTTGTAAAACTAACTTAGCCCATTTTTCCACACCGTCTTCTCCTCTGAATTCTTCTCGCTCTAAGTTTACTGTTCGCCTATCTTCTTTCATTTCAGCTAAGTATTCTTTTGGAGCGTTAGAGAATTTTTCTGCTACAACTATTGTAAACAATAGTCCTCCTTCTTTTGGATACACTGTGTATGTTCGTGCTAGTCGCTCACCTAATACTTCTTTAGCTTTTGCGTTATATCGAGGATTAATTTCTGACATATCACTTGAAGCTTCGTCGATCTTTTTATCTTCCTTAGCTGATGATACTGCATCTACCTCTGCGCTTTTAGGCTTATCTTTTATTAGGTCTACAATCTGTGCAAATGACTTATTCATTTCACCTTTCAAACTATCAAATTCTTCACGTGAAACAGATGGTACTTCAGATGGTTCATTTTCTTCAAATCCATCGTCTAAATCCATTGCTTCACTTACTACTGAATCTTCAATCTTTTCGTCTACTACCTTATCGTCTTTTTTCTTATTTGCCATAATATTTTTTACTTCTTTATTTTACTTCCTGAAGAGGGGAAGATTATTAACGACTACTAATTAATTTACCATTCCACCGTCAGACGTACCTCTTCGACCTCGTCTTTTTTCTTGTCGGTAGTTTTTTGAGGCTCCTCGAGCTGCTTTATTTGAAATTCGGTTAGCCTTTCTTACTGTCTTGCGAGTTAGTGGTTCTTGCCCTCTTGGAGTTACGTACTGTACTGGATTTCTTCCTGTCTTAGCTTTGTATGCTGCTTCTCTTGCTATAGAAACCGATACCCTTCTTGTCGCTACCTGTCCTTTTGTTGACTTCCGAGCTTCGTTGTAAGCTTTATTTGCAGCTTCTTGAACTTTTTTAGAAGGCTTTTTTGCTTTTTTCTTTGCATCTTTTTTGTTTTTTTCTTCTCGGTCTATCTTTGCATTAATTACATTAGCTCTTACTCTAAACAAAGGATCAGTATGATCATTCTTCACTGGTTCAGATCCTTTTGCTCCTCGGACCATCTTCATGTCTTCAACAAGCTTGCTATCACGTCTAATCATGTTCCGAGCTTTCCTACGAGCAGGGAATGACAACACGTCAGAAGTTTTATCAATTATTTTTTTTATTGCCTTCATACTAGTATTATATCATTTTTAATTATTCTGGTAAAGAAAGTTCCTTTTCCTTAATTTCCTGTGCAACAATGTTCGGAACATTAATTGGAACTTGAACAACCATAAACTCTCCTTTCTTTAAATCTTTTGTTAACTTAACCTGTATCTCTTTCATATACTGGTGTCCAAGCTCTTGTTTTACTGGCATCATTAGTGATTGCTGTTCCTTTGTTGCAAGTACAAACATAAATGAAAACAAGTCTGAATATTTTACGATTGATACGTTATCCCCAATAGCGATACGTACAGATTCTGGATATTTTTCGTCAAAATTAATATCAAGACCTACATCATTGATTTCGTTCTGATCTTTTATTTCTGCTGAAGCTGGTTTATTAATCATTTTTATCGAGAGCTACTCGCTCCATTGTATTTATAAATTCTTTCAATGCTGATATTTTCGACTCTCTTTCAATAGCATTTTTTACTGTTTGAAATTCTGTATCCCCGACAAGGGTTCCCTTATTCCATAGTTCCACCATCGTTGCTTGCATTCGGTAGATGATTTCAAAATCACTGTTTCTAACTAATCTTTCTAATTGCTTTCTATCTATCTCAGTCATAATAATTATTTCTTATCAACGAATAATCCTCCTAATAGATTTTTCCCAGTTGGTGCGCTAATTTGTTCACGTGGAACCACTGTAGGTGACAACTGTTTTGTGTTTCCAGTATTACCTTGCATTGTGTGGCCTTCTTTTGCTCCTGTTTGGTTAGTCGTGTCTTGAATTTCTGGTGCTGGTGTTTCTTGTTCCTGGTCAATAACTCTTGTGTCTTTCAAGAGAGCTTGTCCAACATCTGTATTAGCATCTGCTTTAACACTTACACTTATTTTTGGTTGCTCAGGTGCTGGAGGTGCTGGAGGTGCGGGAGGTTGGAACCATGCGTCAGGTAGCCAATCTTTTGGATCCTCTTCATTTACTTTACATAATTGAATTGCTGACTTCATTACAAGTTCAGGTGGTTGCTGTAATAGTGGAATAAGCATGTTTGCCATTTCCGTCTTCATTTGCTTCATAATAGTTTCAGACTTATCAAGGATTGATCGAGGGATAACTTTAAAGATTCCCTTCCAGTTAAGTTGATCAATAGAGATTCCTGATCCTATTTGGAAATATTTATTCTTATCAGACTCAAATAGTTTACCGTCTTCTTCGTCTAGCTTAAGTGAAAGCTCGGGTAGATACGTTGCTGTTACACCTTCTTGCTCTCCTGTCTCTTCGTTGTTTTTAGAAAATAATTCATTACGTTCGATTTGATTTTCTTTTTCAAAAGCAATCATTTCAGATTCGTTACCGAACTCTTTTACTTCTGGAGTTGAGTAGATTTGTTTCATCCACGATAGTGTAACGTATGCGTCTTGTTCGATAGCCCATGCGATGTTATCTAATGGAACCTTTAGTCGTTTTAGTGAAGCCTCTCTAGCAAGCTGCACTTCACCAAGAGTCTTTCCTGTAATTTCACCTTCTAGTGTTGGTGAAATACCAGAGCTTCCGTCAATACGGCTCTGTCTATAATCTAATCCTTTCCAAGCTTCAGCTCCGGGACCAGGAATTTCCATCCAATCAAACTTACCATTTGTAATTTGTTGTGACTGCCCTGGAACGATTTTAATAACTCCATCTCCAAGTACTCCTGATGTACCTGTATGAAATCCGAACTTCATAATAGAAAGTACCAACTGGTCAGACGTCATATTGTCCATTTTGTCGTACAATGCTTTATCTTGTTTAATGATCTTCCAGATTGAGATACCGTAAGGGCTATCTGAACTACGAAGAATCCATGGTGTGTGCCATAGAGAAAGATATCCATCATCATTAGGAAGTGGGCATTTGTGTAGAACTATATCTCCTATAGGAACTACAATAACGTAAGTATCTTTAAGTCTATTTTCGTAGAATCCAATAGTTACAATGTCCGAACGTTCAGCTGAAACATCCCCGTCTTCTTTTTGCCCATTCTTTTCAAAGTCGTATGAGACCTTAGAGTTTCTTTTAATGTATTTAAAATTTTCGTATTGTCCAAACTCTACTTCAGCTTCGTCGTAAGAATAGTCCATCTCGTAGTAACAATCATTTGTTGAGTACGTGTTGTAAGGTTTTGTTTGTTCGTCTATCCATGTTTTGTATGGAGACATTCTTTCTTTAGCAACGTCGTTAAACCAAACAAGCTCCTTGGTTTCATAAACATTATTTTTTGGATCTGCAGAATCGTACTCAGTAAGTATGTCTTTTTTGTAAGCAATCTTCTTAGGAAACGATCTTCCAACTGCCCATCCGTATTTTAGTAGGTCAAAAATGAAAAGGCGTAGCACTTGCTTCGAGTCGGTAACAGCCCAGTTTCTTTTCCACAGTGCATAAGCAATTTGAGTATTAGCTTCATACTTTTTAGAAAGCTCAGTAAGCATTCCTTCTGGATCATTTTCAATCAATACAGAAAAAGCTGTTTGGATTTTAACCAACAGAGAAGGTGAAGAGTTATTACTCCTCCAGTTTTGTGTTTGATCTCCAATAGGAACCATTCGAGAACGTAGTCCTGTATCTTGGTCTTGTTCAAATCTTTTTTTAGTTGTACCTAGTTCTAATTCGTGAGGTATGTATTCAGAATCAGCTTCTTTCCAGTCTTTTTCAACACCTAAGCTAGCACGATAAGCTTGCATAGCATCCTTTCGTTTTTTAACAAAGGACTGCAGCTTTTTCTCATCCTTATCAGGATTATATATTTTAACTTTTTCTTCTGGTTCTAGATCTTTTGTTTTTTTCATATATGATTAATATTATACCACATTATTATACCGATAACTATTTGATCCACCTCCTTCTCTTGTTTTCAATTCCTTAATTCTTTTTTCCGCCGCAGTTAAAGTTTTTGGTGACGACTGTTCTCTTAGTGTTTGGAGTAAATATCGCAGATCATCTAGCGCATCTTGGTGTTCAGCTCCACTATAAACACTTTGCACATCTTCTGGCTTGTTCTTATCATGAATCGCAAGTGGAATAGTACGAATCATGTCAGGACAAACATCAAATACCTTTAGTTTTGGTTCTGTATTCTTGTCCCAACGTAAATATTGGTGAACCATGTCCCATCCCATGATACGATTCTTCATACTTGGTATCAATCCTTCGACTCCGTACCTCTGGAATACCTCTGCAGTTGTTTCTGGCATACCTAATTGAGAAAAAGCAGACGTATCGATACAAGTGTACGGGTAATATTCACCTTCGGAGAGCATGGCGATAGCTCTTGCGTGTTCATCGACGTCTTTTCCTGTTTCAAAGTACTCTCGATATACATAAACTTCTCCATTTGTAGATAATGCGTACCAGTGACAACTCGTAACACCGCTACGTCCACTTGGATCAATAGACCTTAATCGAATCCAATGCTCTGGAATCTCAAATGACTTAATAACATGCACATCTTGGTTCCATTCTGAGAAATATTGCCCCTCGAACACATCCCAACTCCCTTCCATGTATGCTTTACGTAACTTTTCAGGTAATCGCTTCAATTCCTCGATATAACTCATGGCATTGTGCGGATTATCCGTCGGTAATGACTTAACAAACGCTACTTGTTCAGGTAAAGGGTCTTCTTCAGTGAATTGTCTGTCCACAAATAGCTTTTTTACCCAATCATGCCCTATTTCACCAGGGTTAGTCCCTGCAATAAACTTTGTATTTTCAATCCCCGGCCATCGCATAATAGATCGTATCTGATCAAACACTGGTCGCCTATTCTTAGTAAGCTCATCGATAGCAATCGCAGCAAATTCCGAAGACGCATACTTAGATGGATCATCTAGATTACGCAGCGCGATAATTCCGCCCCCAAATTCAGGTTTTAACACGAAAGACATACCTTCGATGTTAGAATCCGATAATTTTCCTAGCCATTCCGGGAACTCTTGCTTGATTTTAGTGATTTGCCTATCTTTCAGCGCTGGGTAGTTCTCACAAAAAAGACCGACACGAACTTTGTGATGGCCTTCCATTGCCCACTTAACAAGCATTCGTACTAATGCCCATCGAATAATATAGCTTTTACCTCCTCCTTTCGCTCCACCATACATAACGAATTTAACTCTATCAGATTCATTGATAAATTCTATTTGCTTTGGAGAAGGATTAACAACTTCGCTTAGTTTAATCTTACTATCTTTTTTCGCTTTGTTTATGTCATCTATTTTTGCCATATATATATGTTAGAGCTGCGTCTTAGGTTAGTTATTACTTTATTATGTAGAGTAGGTATTACTTCTATAATTCTATAAGGGGTTTGAAATTTGAGGTTCATATATTTGATGGGGGCTAATAACATGGATCGTGGTAAAAATGTCAAAGTCCCTCAAGTAATTCCGTTGTGTTCACAGTATCAACCAATCTAAGGAGCTACGCTCTTAATCTAACAGTTAATCAAAGATTAACTTAAAAAGATTAAAAAATAATACCATTGATTGACTAAAAGTCAATAGATAATTTTTTAACCTGTGCGATTTCAACATTTTCTTTTGCTTTACCTATTCCTTGATTAAGAAGATACTCACCCGCTTTCAAGTCGGGCTTCTCTCTGTATACTCTGATCACTTCGCCTGTCTTTTTATCTAGTTGTTCTACATATAGCCCCTTGCTTGCTTCAATTTGTGCCGTGGTGATATCCTCAAGCTCGGTAACAACGCGGTCGATTACGTATCGCCGTGCTTCCTCCGCCTTGATCGTATGCTTTGCTTTGCTACCCTTTGGACGTCCACGTCCCTTTTTCTTTGTTGTTTCCATAATGTAAATGATTAAAAAATAATACCTTTATATAACGTATAACGTTTATATAAATATAATACCATAAAATGCCACAAATTACCATAAAAGCAAGCTAAAACTCTTGACAACCCCCAAAGTGGCGTGGTGGCTTTACAAAATCTTATGCCACCACTTACGCCACCAGCTGAAAAGCCTTGCTGTGTAACGTATTAGCCCAAATGGTGGCACAAGTGGCGTAAAAGTGGCGTAAAAGAAAGTTCCTAGAATATATATATATCTATTTATTATTATTTCTAAAACTTTTTTTATATAAAAAGTTACGCCACACGCCACCATTTACGCTATCGCCTTTATAATATAACGTTATAACAAAGTGGCACAAGCGGTGGCGTAACATTTACTTACGCCACGTGCCACTAAAAAGTCCCCCCGTACAGGATTAGTTATCCCTAAAACGCTTGTTTATCTTATAGAAGTATAGTATACTATAAGAGAAGAAAAGGACACATTATCAATTAATAATTATATAATACTATATGAAGAAATATATTTTTTTTGCAATTATTATCACGTCAATCTGGCTTGCATTATCTAACAAATACACAACGTATATCATGGATAACTGTATCCCCGATCACGTCGCGCAACGTTGCGCATTTAATCAATAATCATAATCAATACTATGACAAAGACTATACAATCAAACTACCAGAGAAACATCGAAGTACTAAAAGAAAACTTAAGAAGAGGCATGACAAGCGAAACCGCTACTGGCGCAATCGACAACATGGAAAAACAATTTAACAAGGCGGGACTACTAGGACAAGCGGAAAAAGACTTTATAAACGACATGCGCGCGGAAGTAGTTAGTTATTTTTTAAAAATAGAAGTAATAATCAATAAATAATATGAAAAAGAAACATACACCAGAAGAAAAAAAGCAATACTTCCAGAACTTACGCGACAAGTGGCAGGCGTGCAAAGTAGCAAGTATGCAGGATGAAGACGCGAAAGCAAAGTATCAGGCGATACTAGAACAAGCCCCGAGCTTGAAAATATCATATACCAGTTTTTACTTCACGCTCAAGACTATGCAAGATCAAGAGTTAATAGGCGTGCCATACGTACATGCAAAGACTTATAAAGGGTGGCAAGAAAACGGCTACAACGTGAAGAAAGGATCTAAGAGTACAATATCAGGCGTGACGTGGATCAAAGCAGGAGGAGAAGACAACGACGACGGCTTTTTATTCCCGAAAGAATACCGACTATTTCACGCCGATCAAGTAGAAGAGCTAGCGACGGCGTAACTTCTTATATATCACAAGCATACGGCTTGCGGTATATATAGAGGCTATAACAACCTCAATTTATAAAGTAACTATATATAATCATATGCAAGATAAATTATTTCAAATAATATGCCATATCAGAACCTTTAGTAATAACGATATGAAAATGCTTGACCATGTAGCGCATGAACTAGGTCTTGATGAAGACGAAAAGCAATCATGTATATACAGAGGCGAAGTTTCAAGCGAAGAGCTAACGCACTTTATAATTAAAAAACTAACCAAATAAAACTATATGGAAACAAAAACACTAAGCCAGATCCTAGAAAGCGACGTATATAGCCCCGAATTTCTTATTGCATTTCACAAAATGCTCGAGAAGTTCACGGCAGAATACGACGATATGGCACAAATGGAAGCAATGACACAAGCAAGCGAATTATTAGAAACCTTTAATAACCAATAAAACCATGACATACACAGAATATAAAACACACGAGGAGAAAGAATATAGTAAGCTATGGAAAGAAACAGGGACATTTTTTGCTTTTGGTGACAAGCAATTCACCGAGCAGAAAAAAGAGGGCGTGAAGTATTACTCACTAGGCGCGGGCATGCTATGCCCGCAAGATAATTTCGACGTGCTAGAAAGCGGAATGGAAGCGATCAACAAGGCACGCAAAGACTACGCAAGCAACGAAGAGGCACGCGAGGGGATTATTGCGTACGAGTTAAACAATCACGAGGCATACTATACGGGCGACATTACGGACACAATGCAATTACTAAAGGAAACAATGCACAACGTCACAGAAGAAGAAGTGCGGGAAGTTTATAAGAAAAACCAAGATAAATTTCAATACTAATATGACAACAGAACAAAACTATTTTATCGTGCGCCAGATGCACACATACAAGCTAGATCGAATATACAGGACACGCGAGGAAGCTATGGACTACGTTGACAATATCGCACAGGAGAAGCAGGCGGGCGGAATAGTAAACACGCGATACTATTCAAACCATACAGAATTACAAAAAAGCGACCTCAAAGAAATGGCACAAATGTTTGACGACTCAAGCAACGGAATACACAGTATTCAAGACTACATGAGGCGCTTCGGGATTAAGAACGAGCTACAGGCGGGCGCAATGCTACGGCTAGGGATCAAGCAATTATTAAAAAACTAACATGTCACACAAACAAACAAAATCATACCAATACAACAAACGCCTCGACGCTATTTTTGACACCTACAACGCTCAAGAGCTAAAGAAAGCTAATTGCCCGCACAGCGTACAATTAAAACATCACATGGGCTATCAATGCCCAACATGCTATCAGATAATCACTAACTAATCATGACAATAAACGACATTATCACACTACCTCGAAACCTACACATTACCCCTCGAGGTATACAAGACATGGAAAATATACCACTTCGCAAGTATCGAATACTGTCAATCCGTATAGATGAGGGCGTTCATATTGGAAACCTTAAGAAGTTTACACCTAGAATAAAGATCTAACCAATTACAGGTAAAAATAAAATGATACACGATATGTATCTCGAGGACGTTATTAAAAAACTAAACTTAATCAAATAATCATCATGACAACAACAACACTAGAAAAAAAATGGCAAGAACTAAGCATGGACGACAACGGAGAAAAAAGAGAAACATTGAACGAGTTTATTGCGAACTGGGGGGAAGCATGGGAACTTGACGAGTTTTTATGTAACCTCGTAGAATTAAAACACAGCTACGGCGTAGAAAATCAAAGCGTAACAGACGAAACAAGCTATATAATAACAGCTAACACATGGCACGAGATTAAAGGCAAGAAGTACATGGTGCAACTAGATCAGATAAACCTAAAAGGAAGCACAACGGATGAAATCATAGCGGACTTTATTAACAGAAACGAGCTAATTACTTTATAACATGACAACCCTACAAAAAGAAAAAAGAGAAGAGTATATTGCAAGGCTTGCGAGCTTCCATGCTGAAGTTGAAACGGATAACGACCCTAAAGGATTTTTTGCCCTACTAACAGATGAAGAACTTATGGAAAATGAAGCAATTATATCTGAAGCCATAGAAAAGATACTACAAAAAAGTTATAGTAAGTACACAAATGAAGAGCTTACGGAAAATATGAAAGAGTGGTTAACTATAATCAACAAATAACATGACATATGAACAAAAAAGACTTGACGAAATATACGAGAAACACTTTACAGAACAAGACAACTTCTCAAGCGCTTGCCTTACCGCAGATAATATATGCGCAAAAGTATATAAAGAGCATAACGCTTGCTATAAGACTAACTGCGTGGAATTACTGGAACGATCATATATAGGAAAGATCATAACCGACAATGAAGACATGGAAACATTTTGGTATTGCGCAAGTCAACGCCATCACGAAAAAGAAAAGCAGGAACTAGTAAAAGAGATGAAGACAAAAGACTACACACTAATAAAAGAAATCAAAGACTTTACAACATGGGACAAAGCAGAAATATATACGCAATCAGGATCAATGTTTGGAGATACAACTATGCAAGGGCGTATTCAAAAACATGAAGATCAATCATGGTTTATACCTAAAGGAAAGCGATCAAAAGGGTACAAACTTTCGCGCATGGACGTTCAAGACTACTTTATTAAACAAATTAACAGCTATAATAAATAACATCATGACACCACTACAAAAAAACCTACTACTCGAAGCCGTGGACGTACTCGACAACGCAACAATCGAGATAAACAACTCATACGAGGACTTACTACAAGGTGAAAACGACTACGACAAAGACTACTGGGACGAAATAGCCAACGCAAGGCAACTACTACGCACTTTTATCAACAAGCTAGAAGAAGACAACCTCGACGGCAAAATCTATCTAGTGCAAGGCTTACAAATGGTAGACGTACAGCAAGCCGTTGGAGATGATACACTTGAATATACCCATGAACAAATGACACAGTTGCAGGAAATACTTACAGAAAAAACATACGAGGGCGACGACTGGAGTACAATCATTAACAACTTTAATAAATACATGTAATTTTATGGAAGAAAAATATATCATACAGGACGTACAAAACAAACAATACTATTGCCAATGGATGTACGGGAGTGGATTTTCAAGCGACTTTGAAGAAGCCAAATTTTTCGATAACGAGAAGCGGGCAATCGGAATAATTTTAGACGACCATGACGAAAACTTCCAAAGTGGACGAACATTACAAATAATTAAAATATGGATATGAATAAAAAATATACACTAGCAGTAACAAAAGACAACGAAGAAACATTCTTTCAATTCGATATGAAGTATCAAGTAGAGTATCTAAAATATGTAACAGAACAGAGCGGACATACAGCAGTTATTATAACTAACTGTTAACATTATGATACCTATTGAGCAATATTACACAGCACCAAGCCAAGAGATCTTCGACGACATACAAAAGACAGCCGTTGCAATCTGGAGAGGTTATGACGACACCTACGGATACTCAACAGAAAAGATATTACGGGTCGAGGATATTACCAACATAAAAGATAACGCGTGGGCGATAGTAGCTATGTTTGATATGGAAAACAAAGGCAAGCTACTGTTGCGAGTAAAAAGAGAAGACACACGACAGATATTATTAGAATTATTAAATGATTAAATATGGAACAACTACTTAACGACGCAAAAAAAGGAGGATACAACATAAGACAGTCATCACACGTAATGCTTTATGACCCAGAACTTTGGCAAGCAGTATCAAAAACACGAGGCTGGGGATCATCTAATCAGTGTTCACAGTGTGGACATTTCGTTAAAGAGGAGGACGTAACAAGCTACTGGGAGAAAGTTATGCACAAAATGTTAGACGCAAAGATCAACGGAATAAACGAAGAAGAGTTTATTAGTAGTTTATAAAAAGAATAACTTGGAGTATATATCTTTTTATAGTATACTATGACAGTCCCCGTCGAAAGGGCAATTATTAAAAAGTAGTAAAGTAACAAAGCAATTATATGAGCAACGAATATAAAGAAGAAGACGTATTTTCTCAAGATGGATTACCACCTCGAGAACAAGTAAGCCAATGGGCAAACGTTAAGAAAGAAATTGGAGATAAGGTTATGGGAGAGTTTCTAGGTTGGTGGATCAGTCCAGCAACAGATAGTAACTACAATGATCAGATCGGAGTAGCGTTAAAGATTACTAACACAAAGCAAAATTTTAAGAACAACAAAGGAGAAGCACTAGAAGTAAAAGAGGGAGAAGTATTAGGTATCTCACTAAGTGATACGTCATACATGCGAGAACGTATCGCACCAAGTGTTATTGGAGATGTAGTTGGTATCAAGTACGAAGCAGACAAGGACACAGGGAAACCTCAACCTGCAAAGATTGTTAAATTTTACAATCCAGACCTAGAGAAACGACGAGAGGCAGGAACTATTGTAGATACAGAACCAGAAGTACTAAAAGCACCGAAAGATACAGTAGCACCAGAAGAAACAGCAGGATCTGACGAAGCAAACGAAGACGGACTAGACTTTTAGAAGTTAAAACAAGAATTAAATGACATTAAATCGCGAAACATACAACTTCATAGCAAGGAAAACAGGATCAGTATTTTTGAGCTTTCGCGAGCTTGTGTCAACTGGTTCTGTTTTTTTTGTTATGAAGTTAATAACGCGCAAATATTATGACTAATAAAAAACAACCATTTCTGGATAGCTTCCCAGGCCATGTGTATAGATACATAGACCAAAGCGGACAAGGCAGACCAGCAGTATCATCACTTACACCGAAGCCAGAATTAAACGACGCAAAGTACGAGGCATATTTCACAGTAAACGGATTTGAAGGAAAACGGGACGCAAAGAAAGATCAGTGTACGAATATCAACTCTTTCTTTATAGATATAGACGGACGAAAAGATCTAAAAGAACTAGAGGATATTAAAGAAAAGCTTGATCCTACATTCATTATAGAAACACGTAACGGCTACCATATTTACTGGGTACTTGACGAAACAATCTATAAAGAAGATAACGAGGATTGGGAGAGCGACCTAAGACAGTGGGAACAGATCGAGCAATCTATAGTTACAGAGCTTGACGGCGACAAGGTTGTTAAAGACGTAACAAGAGTGCTAAGAATTCCAGGAAGTAAACACTGGAAGCAAGCAAAGACCGCATTCAAAATTAAAGGACTATATAAAAAACCAGCACACACGTACTCAATGGATCATGTGCAGAAAATTTTTCCTATTAAGGAAGACAAGCAGGACAAGAGTACTACAAAATATGCAGACGCAGAAAAGAAAGACTTTTTCAACAGAGTCAATGAGAAGTATCCTATTGAGGAGCGCGGATCATTTCTTGCCCTTATGTCAGGAAAAGAGGGTACATTGCCAGTAGATATAGGAAGTAGAAACGAAGCCCTACTGATTACGTCTTCGCTAGCAAGACAAGCAGGTTGGTCAAGCAAAAAAATGAACGACCATATTAAAAAGATTGGTTGGCACGGGATTGAAAAAGAAACAGGTGGAGCAATGGAGTTACGGAAAACTATCGAGAGTGCATATCAGGGAGGTTATACATATTCGTATAAAAACTACGTTATTGCACACAATATGGACCACACAGAGCAACAGAAGATTGCCCTAGCATACACAAACGTTGGAAAAGAAAAGAAAGAAGTAGACAAGACAAGGTTTTCTAACTATGAGTATGAACTTCACGCTCGACACCCTAACTTAAAAAAGAATGAATCAGGAGTTATCTTTGATTATGCTGAAGGAGTATACAATATGATGTCAGAACAAGAGATTTCAAACCTTATTCTTAATAATCTTTATGACGATATGTTGTGGGGATACAGAACTAAAAGAAACGTGAGCGACAAGGTAGCCTGTTTGATTGCTATTATTCCAGACTTTGAAATTACGAGAGACAAAGGAGATATATTAAATGTAAAGAACGGACTACTCAACATGAAGACGAGAGAACTTAACCCTCACACGCCGAAGTATGTATCACTTATTCAGTCACCAGTAGAGTATGACGTAAACGCGGTGTCGCATATTTGGGACAGGTGTATCGAACAATGGATGGACGGACCAGAAAGTAAAGAAAAAATACAGTTGCTACAGCAGTACTGTGGATATGTACTGTCGCCATCAACAAAGTATTCTTGCGCACTCTTCTTAATTGGAGATGGAGGAAATGGAAAGAGTACATTCGCGGATACAGTAGCTATGGTACTTGGAAAGAAAGCAACATCTAATATCGATCTTGACGACCTATACAGCGACTTTGGTTTTGCAGGACTTATTGGAAAGCGATTAAATATTGTAGAAGAAATTTCTGGAAACTACTACGAGTCACACAAGCTTAAAAAACTTATTTCAGGAGAGGAGGTAACTATTAAAGTAAAATACAAGTCACAGTTTACATTCCGACCAGAAGCAAAGTTTATCTTTGCAGTAAACACTATGCCTAGAGTAGACGATACCTCGACAGCAACAGAGCGACGTATCGCGACTGTAGAGTTCCGAAACAACTTCAGGATAAACACAAACGTAGACCTACGATATGACGGAGGATTACTAGCTCAAGAGCTACCTGGTATTCTAAATTGGATGCTAAAAGGTAACGACGATTTGTCTCGAGAAGGTAAGTTTACCAAAACAGTAGAGCAAGTTGTACTACTAAACGAATACCGACAAGAAAACTCTTCTATCGAAGGATTTATTGCAGAGTGTATTGAATTCAAAGAAGGGCGAGAAGTTTCTGCACGAGATCTATATGACAAATATAAAGTGTACTGTGCAAAAGATGGTCGAAAAGCAAAGAGCAACATAGCCTTTACTAAAGAGTTAAGACTGTATGCAAAACGACAAGGATTTATGTCTTTCGTTGCACGAACAAACGGAAAAGAAGAAAATAGGTTTGAAGGTATCGAGTTCAATTCTATATGGAGCGACGTTGATACAATCTATGACAAGGTAGGAGGTGTAAAAAAGTGGAATGACTTCTAAAATACCGCCATTGTTTAAGCATCAAGCTGAGTTTCTTAAAAAGAATCCAGCTATGGGAATCCTCGCATGGGAAGCAGGGATCGGAAAGACACGTGCGTCTATCGAATGGTTAACAAACAACAAGGCGAAGAACCCTCTTATTATTTGTACAAAAACAATTAAGACAAAGTGGAAGGAAGACTTGAT
>Ga0222653_1000167_pt1 | contig 42164 bp, 76 predicted proteins | sample AntAcemetagen419_FD_179856 | JGI IMG/M metagenome (GOLD analysis project Ga0222653, IMG submission 179856) | Saline water microbial communities from Ace Lake, Antarctica - #419 | ecosystem: Environmental > Aquatic > Non-marine Saline and Alkaline > Saline | place: Antarctica: Ace Lake...
AGTGGAGAAGATGGTCAGGTGTTGATGTGAAAATGCCTAAAAAATCTAAAATCCCTATGGGTGTTAGGGTAGGGCATATTGATCAAATTGCAAACGTAATCGAGACTTTGAAAACCAACCCAGATGACCGAAGAATGATAGTCTCGGCTTGGAATCCTTCTGACATAGACTCAGCTGTACTTCCTCCCTGTCATTATGCTTTCCAATTCTGGACTAGAGAATTAGATGCTTTCGAAAGAGAAGATTGGTATGCAAAAAACAACAACTACTCTACCGAGCAAAGAGTGGAAATGCACCCTAACCATTCGGACGATGATGTTCATTTAAAAATGGACGAAGAAAAAGTTCCTAGAAGAGCTGTTTCTTTAATGTTTAATATGAGAAGCTGTGATGTGCCGTTAGGCCTTCCGTTCAATATAGCTTCATACGGAGCGCTGCTTCAGATTATTGCAGGAATGGTTAACATGGTTCCAGATGAACTAATAAGCTCTCTTGGAGACACTCATGTGTATTTAAATCAAACAGAAGGAGTAAAAGAGCAGTTAGAAAGGACTTCTTATGATTTGCCTCAATTAAAGATTAATAGATTGTCTGAAATAGAAGACCCTTCTGAATTAAAGTATGAAGATTTTGAACTGCTGAATTATGTTTCAGAAGATAGAATTAAATTTGAATTATCGAACTAAAATTTTAATTAAATGCCAAGACTTTTAAAACAAAATGGTAAAAAAACGCCAAACATAAGAACAGAGAAAGCGTGGGTTGAAGTTCCTGTGAAATCAAACAAAAATACAACCCCTAAAAATACAGAAACCTATTTGATACAAACAAGAGTAGCTGATTATATAGAAATTCTTGAGAAGAAGATAAAAGGTCAGCTCCCAAAGCTCCCTATAAAGTAATAAAAAATATGAGTATAGAGAATGTAGTAAGTTATTTTGATGGAATTAGTTGTGGGCAAGTAGCTCTTAACTTAGCGGGAATAACTCCGACTAATTACTTTGCCTACGAAATAGATAAGCACACAATTAAGGTAACTCAAAAGAATCACCCAAACACTAAACAAATGGGAAGTGTTTTGGATGTTGACTTCGATTCTTTGCCTAAAATTGACCTATTGATAGCCGGAAGTCCTTGTTTTGTTGGAAGCACTCCCATCATATGCAAAAATATTGTCAAACAAATTAAAGAAGTATGTGTTGGCGATTATGTGCTAACACATAAAAATAGATATAGAAAAGTTTTAGAAGTGGGAGGAGACCAAAAATGCGTGTATAAAATAACATCGCAAGGCAGCACTTCAACCCTAACGACTGCAAATCACCCCTATTATGTCAGAACTAGAAAAAAAGTTTATAGCGTAAAGAAACGTTCGTATCAATGGGTTTTTAATAATCCAGAATGGGTGGAAATAAAAGATATCAAAGAAAACTCATATGTTGGCACGCCTATTATGAAAAGCAGTAAAAACAAATTAGACCTAACTGAGGATGAATGTTTTTTGTTGGGGCTATATATCGGGGATGGTCACACAAGAAAAGACTACAAAGACTCAGGGAAAAGGTATTGGCAGGTTATTATTTCAGTAGGAAGTCATGAGGTTGAAAGTTTTAAAAAATTAGTTTCTTTAAAACATAGCCTGTATAAACATGGTAAAGGTGTTCATAGAGCTTCTTTTTCTAGTAAAAGATTAGTTGAAATAACAGAGAAGTATTGCGGCATTGGTTCTGAGAACAAGTTGTTCCATAAAATGATATTAGATTTACCTGTGAGTTTATTGAAAAAAGTGATAGAAGGGTATGAGTTTTCTGATGGTAGTTTTAGAAAAAACACATACAGAGCAACTACTGTTTCTAGGTCTTTGGTTGAGTCGCTTAGTCTTTGTGTTGCTAAAGCATATAAGACAACATGTTGCATTGAGTTTACAAAAAGACCAAAGACTACTGTAATAGAAGGTAGGGTGGTGAATCAAAAAGATACATATACAATATCGTACAGGAAAGAACATAAAAAACAATCAAGAGCTTGGGTGATAGACGGTGTTGTTTGGAATCCAATAAAGGAAATATTAAAAACAGATTCAATTGAATCTGTTTTTAATATTGAAGTAGAAGAGGATAACTCTTACGTATCAAACAACAGAATAGTCCACAACTGCCAAGGTTTCAGCATGAGCGGTAAACAATTAAACTTTGAAGACCCAAGGAGTAAGTTGTTTTTTGAGTTTGTGAAAGCACTAAAAATATTAAAACCTAAGTATTGGGTGCTTGAAAATGTGGTCATGAAACAAGAGTATCAAGATATTATTAGTTCACACTTAGGTGTCGAACCTAAAAAATTAAACAGCGCGTTAACTTCTGCTCAAAATAGAGTCCGTCTTTATTGGGCAAATTTTGAAATAACAGAACCAGAAGATCAGAAAATAAATCTTGAGGATATTTTAGAGAGCAAAGAGTTTGTCGGTCCGGGAGCGATACGAGGTAGGCGATTAAATAAGGCGACTATTTTAGGTAGAAGATTAGACGAAAGAGGTAAGCGTCAAGACTATGATAAAACAATACCTATTACGCAATGTTTAGAGGTAAGAGCAACCAATACAAACAAAAGCAACTGCCTAACAACAGTTGCAAAAGACACTGTCTTAACACCAATGCCAATAGGTAGGCATCCAGATGCTTTTAAGAAAAAATTACCTTATAGGAATTACACTCAGATTGAAAGATGTAGGTTGATGAATCTACCTGATGACTACTGTGACGAGATTAGCTTAAACCAAACAGTCAAAGCAACAGGTAATGGATGGGATGTTGGAATGATAACACATATATTTAAAAACATAAATCAATAATTATGAGAATTTTATTAGCCTGTGAAGAAAGTCAGGAAGTAACGAAGAGGTTAAGAGCAAAAGGACACGAGGCGTTTAGCTGCGACATACTTCCTTGTAGCGGAGGTAAACCTGAGTGGCATTTACAGCAAGATGTAACTGAGCTGTTGAAACAAAAATGGGATATGATAATTGCGTTTCCTCCCTGCACCTTTTTAACTGTAACAGGGAATCGGTGGTTTAACATTGAGAGGTATGGTGAAAAGGCAATCAAGAGACATGCAGACAGGAAGGAAGCAATTGATTTTTTTATGATGTTTGCAAATGCAGACTGCGATAAGATTGTAATTGAAAACCCTGTTGGTGTAATGAGTACTCACTACCAAAAGCCTAATCAAATAATAAACCCCTATCAATTTGGTGATCCTTTTGAAAAAAAGACTTGTTTATGGATTAAGGGATTGCCAAACCTAGTTCCTACTGACATAGTTAAACCGCCTAAGAGGACTGAGTTTGCAAGCGGAAAAAGCATGCCTACTTGGTACGCTGATGCTTGGAAGTTACCAAAAGAAGAAAGGGCAAAATTAAGGAGTAAGACATTTCCCGGAATTGCAGAAGCAATGGCAAACCAATGGACTCAATAAAATGAAGAATAAAGATGAATCAAACCCAAATCAAACAGGCTTGTTTGATAAGGACGGAAAAGAATTAAACGTAACTAGCGTAATGGCAATGCTGCCTTCTTTAATTCCCCTAGAATCTGTTACTAGAGTAGAAGTAATTGACCATACAGGGAGAGGTTATGTGAATTGGAAACCAAAAAATAAAACAGAAATAAGCTTGCAAAATAGTGGAAAAACATTAAAAGTGTTTATATTTGCAGATAACTAAAAACAAAAAAATGAACGAAGGAAACACACAATCAAAAGGAGAAAGAGAGACTATAATGCAAGCAATTGACGCATTAAACACTCGATGCTATCAATTAGGTGAATTATCTGGTTTAACTAATAAATTAAACCAAAAACTAAACAGAACAGAAGATGACCCTTCAGCTCTTATGGGAGAAGATAAAGAGCCATATCCTCATAGAAATATAGTTGATTTAATCTTTCTTGTTTCAGATGAAATGGAGGCTCATATGAATATAATTGGAAATAATACTGAGAGTTCAATTCGTATGATAGATTAATTCTGACCTTGTAACAAAAAACTATAAAACTATGGATTACGAGGAGTTAAAAAAAGGGATTGAGGTTTATGGTTTCTGTGGAAAAATAGGAACAGGAAAGAATTATATTGCAGAGCAAATATTTGAAAAAATGATGCCCAAAAGTAATTCTGTCACAATTGCTTTTGCAGACCAATTAAAGATTGACGGAATTGTAAAGCTTGATTTAGACCGATATAAATGCTTTGTAGAAAAAGATGAACACACGAGAAAAGCTCTTCAAAGAATAGGGACAGAAGAAGGTAGAGATGTGTATGGTCAAGATCTTTGGGTAAACTATATAAGAGAATGGGTTTTAACCCATGCGGAACGTGGTGTGAAAAGATTCATTATTTCAGATGTTCGATTTAAAAACGAGTTCGATTTAATTGAGAATGAATTTAATGGGACAAACATTAGAGTTAATGCCCCAAAAAGAAATAAAGAAAAACTTTTGCAAGAGTCTGAGGGAGATGAGGTAAAACTTAAGTCTTTGTCTTCTCATATATCTGAAACAGATTTAGATGAAGGAAGGGTTTTTGGCTTCACTATACTTAACGACCCTGAAGACAATGCGGTTATTCAAGTAAGGGAAATTATCAAAGAAATAAAGTCAAAAAAAGAACATGATCTTGTTGTTTTTTGTGATGTAGATGACACCATTTGTGAGTGCAGCCTGTATTACCAAGAAGTCATAGGTAAAGTTAGAGAAATGGTTTGGCAAAACTTGATTTCTGATATCGATAAAGACTTCTTTGACTACTCATTTAACAAAACATTTAAAGAAAAAGATGGAGATTTCTCTCAAGTGTTTTTTGATTTAAAAAGATCTTCTAGATCATTGATTGGTGTTGTTGAAGAATTTAAACCACACATAGATCATCATTTTTATTCAGAAATACACAACAAAGCTTTTGAGTTCGGTATGTCTGTTTTTGATTTTAATTACAAGGAAATTCCAAATAGAATAAAAGAACTTCGAGATATTCAAAAAAACTATAAGGTTGTTTTGTTTACAATGGGGGATTACCTAGAGCAGTCTAAAAAGATTTGCCAGTTAGGAATCCAAGATTTAGATTTTGAGATTTTTGATTTCAAAGACGCTACTATTTTTAGAAATTTAATGAAAAAATATCCTTCAAAAAAATACGCTATGATTGGAGACTCATTACAAAGAGATGTTCTTACAGCTAAAGAGGCAGGGGTTGATTTTCCAATTCTAATAACCTCAAGAACAAATCCTTTTTTAACCCAAGAAAACTCAGAAAAAGAAGGATATTATGTAGTTAACAGTATTCTTCAGGCTGAGGAATTACTTAAAACAAACCTTGTTGACAAATCATATTCAAAAAATTCAAACGTTTCATAATTTGCTCGTATTTAAAAGTACATTTGTATAATATTAAAAAAACATGTTAGAAGAAAAGACGTTCTATGACCTTGGAGAAAACTTAAACTCTAAGAGTCACAATCAAACTTTTTGTGAGTTAATACCTTTTAGTAAATTTAAAGGAGGGTCTGAAGTAGGCAAAGAATACACTCTTAAGGCCAATGGTAAAAACTTAGGAGAAGCTAGAGTAATAGCTGTTCATGAGTGCAAGCAAGAAGATGTCTATTCTAGGAGTTTACCTTATATGTTGATGTCACTATCTTCAGGGGAAACTAATATAGAAAGATTGAAAGATTTACCTTCTGAGTTCTTCTTTGTTTTGTTTGAAAGAACTAGTCAGTTGCAATTAGAGTTTACTGATTAGTCGGTAACGAGTCTAGAATTGGAGGAGCAGATTCCTCCTCTGATTCGGGTACGTTTTGGTTACGTTGGTTTCTTTGAGGGGAAGGTGAGTTCATAGAACCTCCTGTTGTTCTGTCTAAAAGCAGTTTTACGTCTCCTTTTATTTCCCATACGTCATCTTCTAAGTTTTCCATATCTCCAGAAATTTCTTTTATTTCAACAAGAACTTCTTTCTTCATTTTCTTTACTCTTTCAATATCTAATTCTTCGTTTTGATGAATGGCTGTGTTGAGGTTTAAATAAAAATAAACAAGCATCCCCATTATTATAGAAGAAATAATTCCTAAGAACCAAAAAATTGTTTTAAGATTTGTAGTTACTACTGAGTCTTCACTGATTTCTTTATTTCCTACTTTAAATTTATTGCTCATAATTAATAAGGATTGCAGTTATCCCAAGTTATGAAATAAGAAACATTTGGGTCTAAATTATAAAGGCTAGCTATAGCTCTGGTCTCTCCGTAGTTTATTAAAAGATATCTGTCTTGATAAACTACTTCATCTCCATAACTAGCTATCGCGTGTATTTGGAAATTTGTAATATATGTAGCAACTGCCTCATCCCCTCTATGGCTACTTCCGTAGACGTATAATACATTCCAATAATAACCGTCTTCCCAATAAGTTTTACTTGTTGCAGCTTGGAACATAGATTCTCCATTTACATGAGAGTTCCAAGAAGTGCAGTTTACATGCATCTTGTTTATATACACCACTTCTTCCTTAACAGGCTTTACATCATCTAAATCTACATTCAAGTTAGAACTTTGAAATGGCAGTGAAATAAATAAGAACGCCAATAAAAGGTATGTTAAAAATTTTTTCATATATCATAAATGTGTTTGTTGCCATAGTTCTTGGCGTAGTCTTTTGCCTATAGAATTTGCTATTATAAATATGTGTTTTTTTTAAAACAAAAAGAGGTCGTTAATTAACGACCTCTTTTTAACTATAAAATACATAACATTATCTATTTTATATGCTCACGCCTTAGGTATTCTTTTTTAATATTTTATCAATAAACGTAATTGCTCACTAGCTTTTAAAAAGAACTCGTCAAAAATTTCATTCTTTTGATCCTCGTCATGCCAAGTAGTTTCTCCGATAGCTAGATTAAAGGACACCAGCATTCTAAGAATAATTCCTAACGTATTGTCGTCACACTTAGCTAAAAATTCTTGATAGTAAATATGGTCTACATTAATTTCAACGTGTGATTTTCCTCCTATTGTTAAAAATCTAACAAATGAACCCCCTGCGCCTAAGGACTCCAAACTATATCCACAAAACCCGAAAACTCTTTTTCTAGTGTGAGGTTTGTTTCTACCTTCATTTACAGTTGGGGTTTTAATAGTAGGTTTTTCTTTTTTGTTATTTTTTCCACCATCAACCGTAGGTTTAATGTGAGGGTTTAAGTTAATGCCCTCAAAAGTTTTATCAAATCTACTTTTTGCATCTGCATCTTCTGTTAGTTTTTCATCTTTGCCATTTAAAGCTTTAGCTGTGGTTCTAAATGGTGTGCAGACCTTATCTAGATGGTCAATAAAACCCTGTTCAATATCATGCCTATTCTTCTCTTGAATCATTTTTAAGAAATTGGAACCAAAAATCCCATCATCTTCACCATCAATGAACAACTCAATCCTTAACCCTGCAAGGTGACTGTCTCCTGTTTTGTTAATTATACCTAAACCCAACCCAGAGCCAACCAATCTATAGTTTCTATAGATATAAATCCCTGCATTTTTTGAGTTCCTATTTATTTTAGTCAAATCAGAATCGGTTTTTTTTAGGTCTGAAGTGTCTGTTTTTCCAATAAAAAAAGCATTAAAAGTGTATTTCTTTTTTTTGTAAGTAAAAGTCTCGTTTAAGTCACTTAATGAGATTGTGTTTTTTTCTTTTCTAAGCATAGGATCAAGAGGCATTAACTTTATATTGTTAACTTCTATTGACACTTTTTTATCAGACAAGAAAATATTATATATAATTGAGAAGTCCTTTATAAGTTTAGAGTTAAACATAGTAATGTGGCTCTGTGAAATTTTATCTAGCTTTGATATTGTAAGTATAGTGCCATGTTTTGAATTAGCTCTTTTCTCAAAACAAGACACTTCATCTTCACTACCCACACTAAACGGGACTTCCCACTTTCCTGTGGTTTCAATATTATCAATATCAAAGTCAACAATATAAAGATCACCATCTTTAGTTTTAGTTTCTAAAACAAACTTTCGACCCATTGATAAAGCCGCAGCTTTCATACCAGTTCCGTAGCACCCTAAGTCCACACTTGCATCTTTACCCGTATCAGAACCTAGTTTTAGAGCCTCGTTTAATACGTCTTTATCCATCCCGCATCCATTGTCTATGATAGATATAAACCCAGTTTCAAAATTTTGCAATGATTTTGTTATTATCTGCACTTTACTTGTTTTGACTTCTGTGTCTAACGAATTGTCTACAATGTCAGCGATTGCCGTGTAATTGTTGTATCCTGAATTTCTTAACGTGTGCAAGAAGAGTGTATTTGGGTTAATTCCAAACACTTGCTTTTGAGGTGTAGCATCACCGTTGTTCTGGTTTTTCATAATCAAATTGTTTTAATTTAATTTAAATTTATATGTTTATTAAGAGTTCCAAATATTATATTTGAATTCTTAATTGTAAATATACGAAAAAAACTAAGATTACCAAAAGAAACAAAAATCTGAACTATATATAGCAACACTATTAGCCTTAAGTTCAATGAAAACAGTTTTTATTTATACACTCACAGATCCTTTAACTCATGAAATAAAATATGTTGGGTACACTTCTAAATCTTTAAAGCAAAGACTCTCTAGTCATATTACTAGCGCTGTAAATGAAAACAAGACTCATAATCATCGATGGGTTAACAAAACTATAAAAGAAGGCAGAAAGCCTCTTATAACTTTAGTAGATGAAGTGCCTGCGGAAGATTGGTCGTTTTGGGAAATTTATTGGATTGATCAAATTAGGCAGTGGGGGTTTAGCCTCAACAATCACTGCAAAGGAGGGTTGGGGTGTTTAGGTTGGAAGCATTCTGAAAAACACTTAGAAACCGTTCGTAAGCCCGTGTTAATGTATAGTTACTATGGTGTTTTTTTAAAAACATTCCCTTCTATAGTGGAGGCAACAAACGAAACTGGTTGTAAAGATATTAGCTATGCATGTAATGGTAAATTAATAAGCTCTGGAGGTTATGCTTGGAGATTTAAAACAAGTGATAATTTTCCAAAAACAATAAAAATAAAACATAAATACAAAAAGAAAGTTTTGCAAATAAATGCAAAAACTTTCAAAGTAATAAAAATATGGGAGTCAGTGTCAAGTGTTCAGAAATCCTTAAAAATATCTCATGTCAGTAAGGTTTGTAATCAATATAAATCTTACAAAACTTTAAAAGGTTTTACTTTTAGATACACAGAAGAATACCTTGATTATAAAGTCGGTGATATAGTTAAAGGTTTAGATGTATCAAAAATAAAAATTCAAAAAAAAGTAGTTCAGATTGACCCAAAAACTAATAAAGCCTTAAAAACTTGGGACGGAGTTAGAGAGGCAATGAAAGCTACGGGGTCTCACCATATTGTACAGGTGTGCAAAAACCAGTCAGGCCATAAAACTTCTGGAGGATTTATTTGGAAATATCACACGTCATAAATATGCTTGTTGCCATAGTTCTTGGCGTAGTCTTTTATGAATATCCCAGCTGTAGAGTTGGCTTCGTTTTCAACAGGGCCACCTATATCTTGAACAGACTCTCCTACATCAAATAAACCAAGTTCTCTCTGTCTATTGTGAACTAACTCATGAGCAACGCTTCGCAGTATGTCTACCATAGCCCTCCCACCGCATACAATGTAATTCTCATTGTAATATGGAGAATAAGCAGCTGTAGTCATCCCGTCATTTTTTTTGTCCATTAAAACCACTCTAACAAACTCGTCCATTTTTAATTTAAACTGAACGAAGCAAATAAAATCTTGAATAACCTCAACCTTCTCTGGAGTGAGATCTCTGATCTCTCCTTCTAAAGTTAGAATGTTTATTTCTTCCCTATCGACTTCAGCTCCCTCATTAAGCTTTTTTTTAGGATTCTTTCCTAAATCTTTCTCGTCTATTGAAATGTAATCATTGAACGACTGAGTTTTAAGGCCTGAAAGCTTGTCTAGATACCCTTTTTTTCTAAGATATTTAAAAGCTAAGTTAGCAGAGCTTAATTCTTCTTTGTCTGAATTTAAACCCTTAGAACGAGCGTTCCGTATTTTGTCAGAGATTCTGTCAACTAGCTTTCCAATTTTATCAAACCCATTTGCTTTTTCAGCCTTTTCAATCATTCCAATAAATGACACAACTTTTTTCTTAACATCCTCTATATCTATTTTAGAGTTGTTTTTTTCTGGTTTTGAATTCCATTTGTTCTTAGCTAAAGAGAACTCTCCGTTTGATCGAGTTTCTAGCTGAGAGTCTTGAGCGAACAATTCTACTTCGTGACCTTTTATTTTTATATCAAACTTAGAATTCCATACAGTTTTTTTAGCATGAAGAAATTCAGAAACTAAATCCTCATCTTCATCTATTTTATCATAATCTATAACAACATGTACATCTATATCACTTGTTTCGTTGTAGGTGTAGTGAGCCATAGATCCTACGATAATTATGTCTCTAATCGGAGCTTTGATTTTTAGAAATTCATAGAAATCTTTTGCTGCTTTTAATAAAGAAGATCTAATTTCTCCTTTAAGAACTTGCTGCTCGTCCCACAAAGAATTATTTAAATCTTTCTGTATTATTCCAGATGCTTTGAAATCAATATCCTCTAAAGATATTTCATCCAAAAGATTTCTGTACCTATGTGGATAGAAGTATTTTTTAGATGGGCTATTTGGGTTTCTGTTAGACGCTCCTTTCTTAGAAGTAAGAGAAGTGTTCCTTGGTGTTTCAGCTAATTCTTTATTCTCTTTAGAAAGTAAAAATTTATCATCAATCCCATTCCTCTCTGAAATATTTTTTTTATTTTCTGACATATCTGAGAGTTAAGTTATTTTTTCAAAATCTTTGCTATTGTATTCATACCAAGTTTCAAACAACTGACTAAACACGCTTAGTGAGTGACCAGCATTTTGGGAACTTACTTGTTTTGTTTCGTCAAGTTTACTAAAGTCAAAATTTTCTTCCTTAACTAAAACAGCTTCTTCTTTGTCAATGATGACAACTAGCTTGTCTTGTTTTTGTGGTAATCCCCACATTTTACCTTCCTTAATTCTGCCTTTGTCTTCTGGGATTTCATAACCCATAAGTCTTTTGAATGCAGACTTTTCTTGCTCGTCTTTAAAGCTTTGCTTCTTCTGTTTGTTATAAACTTTTGTTCCTTCATTTATTTTAGCAATCCCTTCCTCCCAGTTTCTTCTGCTCTTTAGGTCGCTTTCCATTTTCTCTTTATCCAAAACAGTAGGGAAATGAAGTGGCTTAGGGTTCTCGTTAATTTCTTCCATGTCATCATCAAAAACAAATTCAACTTCAGACATAAACACTCCATCCTTGTCTAATTGCTCTTTCATTTGATTTACATCAGCAATTAGCGAGTCAATATCATAGTCCTTCCCCTCAGGTAATTCTATTTCCACTTCTTCACTAGGATCTAATCCTCTATTTATTTTCTCTAAAAGTTTATTGAAACTTGTTTTATTTTTCATCTTGAAATTGTAAATGAATACTCTCTGTTGTATAAATACCTAAAAAAACCCCTAAAATTAACTGTTTTTAATATTTTGTTATCTTTATTAAAAGATAACCTAAAAATATGAGAAAAGAAAAGCCCTCAGTATTTCTAAAGAGGGCTTTTTAAAACATGTTTGGCTCTTATTATTCGAGTAACTTTAAGAACCTTTTTTCTTCTTCTTGAGCAATCCACACGCCCATCTCTCGTGTTCCTTTCTTAACACCAGCAGACTCAGCTTCATCTCCAGAAACTTTTTCCATATTGACGAAGTCAAGAAATACCCTAACTACATCTGGATTTCCAATCCCTAATTTTGTTGCTTCAGAGATTTGTTCTGTAGAAGCAAACTGCTTGTCTCTTTTAGCTTTAGCTGTCTTCTTGTTCAAAGATTTTAAGTCTACCAAGAAACAAACTGTCCTAGCAAAATCTTTTGGGTACTTAGCAGCCATTAAAGATTTGAATAACTTGTTCTGGTTGTTGTGTCTGCATATTGAAGCCAAAACAACCGCTTGATCGTTTCCTTTAATTTCTTCTTTTACATTAACATTAATGTTTGGAAGAACCTGTGGGAACAAACCAAAATCGCTCAACATCTCAAGGTAGTTCGGCACAGACTTAGCTTGTTTGATGCCTTTCAAAAACTCAGTTTGTATAGCCTCAGCTGGCTGTCCTCCAAGAGAATTGTTCTGATGAATAGAGTCAGAAGTACCTTTGTCTAGAGGGTTTCCGACACGAGCTGAGAATCTAACTGCTCTCATAACTCTTATTCTGTGTTCATCAAATCTCTGGGTAGGGTCTCCGACTGTTTTAACAACTCCTCTTTTGATATCTTCTATACCTCCTACGAAATCTATAATTTCTTTAGAGTTTATATCAAAGAAAAGAGCGTTCATCGTCAAATCTCTTCTGTAAGCGTCCTTGTCAATTGTAGAGTAAACAGTTTCAGGTTTCGTGTGATCATCTCCTAAATCCATCCGCATCGTTGCAATCTCGTACAACCCTATGTCAGTGTGGGGGACATGGTTTGGAGTGGACGTGTGAACTACGGGAAATGTTTCCCCTGCTTCTTTTATTCCGTACCCTCCAACTGAACTCAATAAATCTAGAATCTCTTGAGGCCTTGCGTCTGTGGCTAGATCGTAATCCTTAGGGGTTTGTCCTCCCAAAACATCCCTAACAGCACCTCCTACTACGTATAGTTCAAACCCAGCTTTAGTGAATATATCATTCAACACCAAAAGGTCATCTGGCAAGTCCATTTCGAAAGGGACTCTTACTTCTTTTTCTATTTCATTTAAAGCTTGTTCCATTATATTTATTTCTTCTTTTGTTATTTCACTACTTCTGTCTTGAGGTAATGCTTTAATTCCTTTTTTTTCTAAAAATGCAACCAAAACAATGGTCAGTGGGATTGAAATTATACCTCCAGCTAAAAGACCGAGAGCTTTGCTTAAATCTACACTTTGGTTTTTTAAAAACTCTTTTTCTTGAATCGATACTTTTTGTCTCTTAACAATCCTCATAAGAATACCTAAAGCTTCCTTCGTTTCTTTTGTTTCTCTTTTAATAACATCAGGAGTATCTTTTTTAACTTGCTTTGTGGCTTCCCACGCATCACTAATTCCTTTTCTTATTTTTTGAAAAATATTATCTTCAATTAACTCTTTTAATTTTTTTTCTTCTTCCATGTTATTTTTTAAAACAAAGGATTCTTTATTTAAACGTAAAAATAATCAATTTGTTTCAAATAATTCTTTATTTTTGAATAATGAAAAACAAAACAAAGCTCAATGAGACAATCTCTATGTTTGACAACCTAACAGATTCAGAAAGAATTATTGTTATGAGTGGATATGAGTGTTCTTCAGGCGAAAAGATAGAAAAGGATGATTATTAAAATTGTGCTAATTCTATCTTTTATGTTTGTGTCTTTAAATTTATTTAACAATATAATTGAATGGTTTAACAGCGAAGACGTTGTTAGTAAAAAACTTTATTTACAATTAATAGCTGCTTGGTTGTTCGCTTTGTTAGCTTTATTGTTAGCTTTAGTGTTATTTTTATTAATGATTTTATAGCAATGGAAAGAGAAAAAGAAATAAGAAACGAAGTTGTTTTTAAAAACAACGAGGTATCTATCTTAAAAAAAGAAATATCCACCTTAGAGAGAGAGCTTAGGGTTTTAGAGTTTCAGTATGACTACAAGGATTCTAACTACCCCAAGGAAGTTGATTTTTTTATTAAAACAATTTTAGAAAACGAACCTTCTATCACTTCTAGTAAAATAATATTAGAAGAATGGTCAAAATCTGACATCGAGGATTACTATGATTTTTCATACACAGGCAAGGATTTATTAAAAAGAACAGACTCGGATGTAATCGCATCTATAGAAAAAGAAATTTTCTCAAAACTTAAGAAAGAATATAAAGTCACAATAGATACGACAGAGTGTTTCCAATATGGAATAGAAAGTCTAAAATTAACTATATCGTTAACCAAAACAACATGAGCAATAAAAAAGAAATAGTACAAATAGACTTGGATGGTGTTATCGTAGATTACGAAGAGCAGTTAAGAAACGGCAATTTACACAAAAGCCAAAGAGGTTTCTTTCTCACCATGAGACCAATAGAAGGGGCTGTAGAGGCTTTTCACGAAATTCATTATAGCGATAAGTATGATCCTTATTTACTGTCTACAGCCCCTTGGAATAACCCTTGGGCTTGGATGGAGAAAAGAATTTGGGTTGAGACTTTCGTTGGAGAAAAAGCGTTTAAGAAATTAACTTTAAGCCATAACAAACAACTGTCTCTAGGGGATTACTTAATAGATGATAGACCAAATAATGGAGCTTCTGAGTTTACTGGGGAGTGGATTCAGATGGGGTCAGAGAAATTTCCAGATTGGAATAAAGTTTTAAATCACTTAGGATTATGAATAATAGAGTTACACAAAAATCTAGAAAATTAGCGGCTAGAATGTTTGATGCTGAGGAAGCTAGAGAGAGAGTAAGTGACTTGAAAAATAAAGAATATAATATTTTTCAAGACACTTTAATTGAGTTCTTCAAAAAAATAGAGGGAAGTATTCTTGAAAAAAAACATGAGGTAAAAGTCCATCTCAATGAAAAATTTCCAGAAGACAGACTTACTTCTATTACTAAATTCTTTGAAGATCTTGACTATGTTATTGACTTCAAAAAAATAGAGAATAATCATTATGTCTTTATACAATGGTAGAGTCGCTTAACTCCAATAAAACAAAAAATATGAGTAAAGACTACGTAGTAATAACTCCAGAAGGAAAGGAAATATCAGTAGATGAATATATGGAAACTGATGATTACATTTTTAGGTTAGAGAATCAATTAGATAATTTTATGACCAACAAGAAAGAGGAAGAGTTGATTGAATTATTTAAAAAGAAATAATGAATAAAAAAGAAATAATAACAGCATTTGAAAACCTAAGACACTTTGAAAGTACAGATGAAGTTGAATGGAGTAAAGTGTTAGCGGATGCAGACAGAGCCATAACAGCACTGAAGCAAGAGCGAACAATGCCTTGTTCTTTAACTGCTGAAAATGGAGCTAAATCACTGCTTTCTGGAGAGTTTAAGGAAACAGTGGTTGTTTGTTGTTCAGAGGAGGATGGGGATGAAGAATACGAAACGGATGTCATTGTTAGTTGGGATACTTTGAAAAATATTTACAAAAAGATAGTCAATCATTATAAGGGTTAATTATAAATTTATAAAAAATGATACAAGTAATTAAATATCAATGTTGCGATCAAGCATTTGCTGCATGTTGTGAGCCTGAGTGTTACACGGAAAAAGATTGGCTAAAAGATCTGAGAAAATATGCACTTAGGGGCGATAAAATAGAGCTTATTGAACACGGAGACCTAAAGCTTGGAAGGTGCAAATGCAAAGAAGAAGCTCCTAAAGTCTTAGATTTATTCAGTGAAATACAATAATTATGAAGAATAAAAAAGAAACTTTGGTCGAGATAATGTTGATTAAAAAAGGCACAGACCCAGATCTTGAGACTTGGGTTGAGATGTTTACTGTAAATGATATTTTTCAACAAGCCTTGTTGTTGAATAAAAAAGAAAGAAAAAAAATGTTCAGAGAATTGCGTTTGTTAACAGAACAATCTGTAGCGTACAAAAAAGCTTGTGATAAACTAATTAAAAGAGATAGTAAGCTAGAGATACCAAGCTTTAGGTGGTGTAATGACTAAAACTAAAAAAAAAATGAATGTAGTAAGCTTATTTGATGGAATGAGTTGCGGGCAGATAGCTCTCGACAAATTAGGAATTAAAGTAGACAATTATTTTGCAAGCGAGATTGATAAGTATGCTATGCAAGTAGCTATGAAAAACTACCCAAATACTAGACAAATTGGAAGTGTTACAGATGTAAAAGCGGAAGATTTGCCTGAAGTTGACTTGTTAATAGGAGGAAGTAGTTGTCAAAATTTCTCATTTGCTGGAAATAGGATAGGAATGAGTACTAGTGAAGATGTTGAAATACTTACGCTTAGTCAGTATGTGTTTTTAAAAGAAAACGGATTTGAATTTAAAGGTGAGAGTTATTTGTTTTGGGAATACATTCGTATTTTAAAAGAAGTTAAGCCAAAATACTTCTTGCTTGAAAATGTTAAAATGAGCCAAAAATGGCAAGACATTATATCAGAAGCAATAGGCGTTAAGCCTGTTTTAATAAACAGTAGACTTGTATCTGCACAGAACAGACCTAGGCTGTATTGGACTAACATACCTAGTGTAACTCAGCCGGAGGATAAAGAAATTTTTGCTTCTGATATTTTAGAAAAATCTGTTGATGAAAAATATAATTATTCGACACAAGTTATGAGCAGGTTGGATGTCTCTGATATAGAGAGAGTAGGTATGGGAGGTTATAAGGTAAAAGCAAAAGAAGCCACTAAAATAGGCACTCTTTTAGCTAGGCACTACAAAGGGATGCAGAGCTTAGGTTATCCGATAGTAAAAGATAATAATGTGTTCAGAAAACTAACTCCGATAGAGTGTGAGAGACTGCAAACAGTGCCTGATAATTACACTGATTGCGTTAGTAATACACAAAGATACAAAATGCTAGGCAACGGGTGGACAGTAGATGTTGTTGCTCATATATTTAAAGGGATGATGTCTGCAAAAATAAATATATTGCAAGAAGTACTCGATGAATCTGCGTTGAAGTCAATCAGTAGTTCTAGAGAATTGATTGGGATAATTTTAGATATCTGCAAATTAGATATGGACGCTATTGAAGAATCAGACCCAGATCTTGTACCTTACATTTCAGATCAAATTTTGAAATGGCATAACGAAAATAAATAAAAATAATATCATGTCAAAAAATGTACAGATAGTAAAGATGGACAAGTCCATTCTTCAGTATTTTAGAATGACTGCCAACCTTGATAATCAAGGGGAGCAATATTCAGAAGATACAGAAAAAGAATTTATAGAAGAATTAACTAAATCACTTAACTCTAGTAGTGTAGCTACTAAAAAAATTGTTTGGGTATGAGTAAAATATCGGCATTACTGACGGTGCTACAATAACACTAGAAGAACAAGAAGTTTTTGGTAAGAAATTACTTATTTCATCTATTGTGATTATAATTTTGATACCTATGTTTATAGGTTTTAATGCTAATTAGGAGTTTAAAAAATAAAAAAAATGGATATTACAGGATTAAAAAAGAATGAACTCTTGAATTTAAAAACTAAAGTAGATTCACAGTTAGAGCGCATAAATAAAGTGGACAATGATAAATTGGCGAACGGAATTGAATCATCTAAAAATAAAAAATCATTATCCGATTTAGATGACGACAACCAAGTGTTTTGCATGCGTTTCTCTGACTCTAAAGTACGGGACATGGATTATGTTAATTTAAGCTTCAGCAAAGGAGGCAGTGACGAGTTCACTTCTTTCATAGCAACGAATTCAATAGATACAATACACACAATAGGGTGCAGTTCTGATTTAAAGAGTGAATGTTTGGATAACTATTATTTTCTTAGTGAATTCACTGGGTCAATGTTCTTTTTTACATTAAAGCCTGAAAATTGGAAAGACGATTTAAAATCAGAACTATCTAGATTAATTAAACAAAAAGAGGTTGTGTTTAGTGAGGATATTGCTAAATTTGAGAAGAAAGTAAATGGCTTGATTAACAACAGTGATGTTGATGGTTTAATTTTACAAAAAACTAATAATTATGCAATTTAATATAAAGGTAAGCAATTCAGAAAATTCAGAAAATATAGCTTTTATCATCAACATTGTTAGTGAATTTAAATTCCTTAATTATACGGAATTAAAGGTTTCCGATGGATCTGGTAAATTAATAATAAAACTTGACAATGAAAAATATAAAAATAAATTCAATGTTGATGAATTTAAAATGTTCGTTCAAAAAGTTAAATCTATTCAAAGTTTAGAAAACAAATACCCTGACCGATTAATTAATCGAACAGATATTTTAAAATTACTAAAAATAAACAAGATTGATATTTATGCTTTAAATAATTTACATGTAGGAGTCTATGAAGTGGTAAATGATGATATTGGAAAAAAATTCTTTGTATCTCATTCTGGAGATGTCTCTTCTGAATTCAGATATTTAAATTTTATTGAAAACAAAAGAGTTTTTTTCACTATAAGTGTGAAAAAAACTTCAGGCGTAGAAACAATAGAAAAAATTAAAATAGAAAAAATAGAATCATGCTTGGGTTAATTTTACAAAAAACTAATAATTAAAAAATGAATACAGATCAATTACATAAAGTAGAAATAGACAAAGAATCTAAAAAATTATACGTTTACTATACTCAAGATAACTCTCATTTAATGAGTAACCCTCCGCCTCCGATATCTTACTATAGAGAGGTCTATAGCTTCGATAATTTAGAGCTAATTGAAAAGGAATACGCAGAGATAGAGAGGAAACAAGAAGTTATAAAATGGAAGGATTAACTTAAGTTAAAAGACATGATAAATAGAGTTGTAGATTATTATATCACATGCGACAAGTGCAGAGAACCTTTGGAGTACAAAGACGGCCATGTCTTAACTTCCCATGTGGGACACGTAATGAAAGAAAGTAACAGAGAGCATATAATAGAAGTTTCTCAAGATTACGGCTGGACATCAAGCGAAGGGGTTCATATTTGCGATAAGTGCAGTAGTAGTTCCAATAAAGAAGGAGTAGAATTCTGCGGGACATGTAAAGGTGAAGGTTGGATAGATTATGATATGACAACAGAACCTTGTAATGCTTGCGGAGGAAAACAGCCTGAAACTAAACTTGGTACGCAAATGGAAAGACTTAGTTAATTAGTGGTGGGTGGTAAACCTGTTGTTAGTTTAAATTTTTGAAAACAAAAGATATGAGCGAATATTACGAAATAAAGAGAAGTAAGGAATGTTATTTAGATTATGTTGTTTTTGCAGACAAATATTTAATTAAGGCTTTTAATTTTTATAGGAGGTTTTATTTTATTAGCAGAAAAAAAAGGTTGAGACTGATAAAAGAACAAGCTATTAAGCAGATATTGAATCTTGAACATAATTTGTGTTCTAGTGGTTGGGTTTGCTTGTCTAAATCAGAAAAGAATAAAAAAATAGTTAGTGAATTCATGATAGGAGCTGTTGATAGCATTGATTTTGTGAATTTAATAAAAGAGAAAAAATAAAAGACAATGGAAAAAAATATAGAATCAGCACCAGCGCCAAAGAAAAGACAGGTAATATACTTGCATAATAATTTATTATCTGGGAAAGACAAGGATATTATGATAGCAATATTCGGCTGCTCAACCGATGCAACCGATGCAAACATTGCTAGGAGTGCAATGCAGAGAACTTTAGAAGAGTATCCTGATGGAATTTATTATCACGTAAAAGAAGAGGTTATTACTGATAAGATGAAAGCTCAACTATAATGACCTTAGTAAGAAAAGCAGAATGTCGGAAACAAATGAAAAAATCAGTAAATATATTTTGCCTATTTTTGTGTTCAGTACTCATGTTTTCATGTCAGTCATCAAAGCGTGAATATCAGATTGAACACAAAATTGTTTTAGCTAAAACTTTAACAAATGATGGAGATTATCTGGTCGCGTTTACTGATGGTAGTCAAGGAAATTTCAATTTTGCAGCATATTCAATGTTTGAAGTAAATGATACCCTTGACTTTAAGTGCATCAAAGACTTCTCCTTTAATAAATGGAATTGCAGTTTCATAGGAGTACGGAAACATAAATAAGAATCATAAATAAGAATCATAAATAAGAATCATGAAGGGAAAAGATATCAAAAAACTAAAGCCTGAATTTTATTTTGGCGGAATGTCTATGGTAGACTGGTTTGAAATCAGTTCTGGAAAAAGCTTTTATGCCATTAGGAGTGGATTAAGACATGCTGATGGAGAAACAAAATCTCCTTATCACTACGATTATTTTGAAGGAGGGGAAAACGCGAAAAAAAATGTATTAAAAAACTTCAATGATTGGTGGGGTTTATTATTAAAACTAAAAACAATGGAAACTGAATTTTATAATTTGTCTGATCTTCATAAGCTAAAGACTCAATTATTAAAGGGAGACGTAGAGGCAGTCAGTAACACTATAACTGAATTAAGGAGACTTGAGGAAATTATAAAAGATTATGAGATTGGAATGAAGATGATGAATGCTAAGTTCATCAGCAAAATATCAAAAAAGCCCACTAAGTTATGAATATCAGAAACCCTATGTGGAAAATAAAATGCAGCAACGGGAAGTACGTACAGAAAACAACTTATGGAACTTGGATATCTTATACCAATAATGGGAAGGTATTTCACAATGAGAATATAGCAAAAAAGAACTTGTACTTATGTCAAGATTTTACTGAAGAGAGTGACGACCCAAGATATAACACATTGACTTTTGAACTTGAAAAAGTCGGATAACAAAATTTAAGATGAATCAAATTAAAGACTGGAACAAAGCTAATAAGGAAGGGGCGATTGACATTCCTAATCATTTAGATGAATTGGTTAACAAAGTAGGAATGCAGTTAAGGTTTCATACAATTAGTGGCAAAAATGAAGTCCAGACGATTTGTGACATTGTTTACGGAGTAGAAGCGCATTTTGAAAAACTTCATAATGTTCTACCCAGTCATCTCGATTCAGGCAAGGCGGCAAAAGAGTATTCAGAAAATATGACCAGCGAAGGCGAAGGTAATGGATTCCATGAGCTTGATTTTTACAATGGGACTGTTTGGTTAAGAAGTGAGATCGAGGAAAATAAAAAAAACAAAATAAAATGATAGAAGATTTAAGTTATTCTAATATAGTATCTGTACTTCAACATAGTAATGAGGCAGCAGGTGAAATGCTTGTGAAAATTGCACAAGAAAAAGAAATAGTTGATGAAAACTATAAGGATTTAGAAATAAAACTACAACAATTAAAAACTAGGCAATTACAATTAAGACAAGGTTCTCTTTTTGTATTGAAACATATGAAAAAAGAAGCCCCCTTAGCTGTAGTGAGAGATGGGTTTATTGTAGTTGTTACTGAAGGAGATGTGAGCATAGAACGTAATGTCTTATAAACATAAATAAAATGAAAGAAGAATATAAAGTAAAACCCCTCACAGACAATACTTATGAGGTTTCTAAAACAACAACTATATTTGGAGAAAGAACTAGTGCCTATGATAGTGACCCTAACAAAGTAGAGACAAAAAACGTCTTCAAAGGCTCTTTGTCAGATTGTGAATCTTATATCAGATTACATGAAGGTGGTTACATGTGTTAGTCGTCACACATAATTGTGTATCTTTGAGTTATGTTGCAAATTAAAACTAACAATTACTAGATACAATTAGAAGTTTATTTAATGATGGTGCAGATTTATACAAACAAACATTAACGAAGTGATGACATTAAATGCTTTAGTAAGAGATTTTGGTTTTAAGAGAAGGACTAAGAATAAAGAAAAATTTATAGAAAACAAAAAGTATGGTATTTTTTTAAATAAATCTTTTGTTGATATTAATACAAATGAAAAATATAAAAATATTGAAGATATTATAAAGAAATTTGCATTAATAGATATTAAAAGAGATTCGGAAAAATTCCACTCTGGATTGCCTGAACAAAACTTAAAGCAAGGTAGTTTTTCTGAGGGGTATAAAGAGAATAAACAGAAAGGTGAGTTTTTTATATCTCATGAAAAAGCTAAAAAACTACTAGAGGCACAATTCAATAGACATATATGCGGACCGTTGATGGTTAGTTCATCTGGGTCTGATTATAGTTATTTCATTAAGGAATCTAATTATAAATTTAGACAGTCTGATTCAAACATCCTAACTTTGACTTTATATTATAACTACAAAGCTAGAAGAGGTCATCATGATTTTTGGATGACACATGTTATTTATGGTTTTGATAAAGATAATTTTCCTATTAACAGAAGAGCGGAAGTGTCTGTGCCATTAGATTTTATAATAGAAAATTTTACAAACAAACCTTAACGAAATGTTAAAAAAAATAGAACAATACGCTGTTTTTGAGATAAAACCAGCGCACGGAAAGTATGAAAACGGTGTCATACTTGGGCCGTACTTCTCTAGAGAAGAGGCTGAAGAAAAAAGAACGAAGTACGGGTATGTCTCAGATAATTATTATGTTGATAGGCTTATATATCCTAAGAAATAATATTTCAAAAACTAAAACAATGAGTACAAGAAAAGGAATAGGATATAGTCCGATAAGCGAAAAAATATACTTGGGTAAACAAAACAGATCTAAGGGGATGTGGGTTGGAGAAAAGGAAGACATTACCAATGATTTTATCAATGTAGCATTTCAATATTTTGAAGAAAACACTATTAGAAATATAGGAAGTTCTGATAAAGAAAATTTGTTCATTAACATTAAAAATGATAAAGAAAGTATTGAAAAAGTTATTGAAAATTTACAGAAGATGGCAGATGATGGCAGATGATATTTAGCTCTTCTAACAAACAAAACTAAAAAACATGACGATAGAAAGATTAGAAGAATTGCAATCAGAAATGAGTAACGAAACACTGATTAAAGAAGTAGAAACACAAATCGCAGAACTCGCAAGAACTGGCGGAAAGAGCCATAGGATGTGTGTGCCTCCAATGCCAAAAGATACCGATATGATACTTTCAGAATTAGTGAAACGATTTAAGTGTGCGTTGGGAGAAAGTGAATGATAAACTTCAACAGCTTAGTGAGGGCCTTTATATGCATATAAGTATATAAAGACTACTTATATGCAAATAAGTATATAAAGATGGAAAATAAAATGAGAAAATTAATAGACCAGATTGAAAATTTTAGTAAAAAAAATTTAAACGAAGGGTCTAAAGGGTTATGGGACAACATTAAGGCTAAAAAGGAAAGAGGTGAAGAGCCAGCCAAAGCTGGAGATGATGATTATCCAGACAAAAAACAATGGGACAAACTAACCAAGGAAGAAAATTCACAAAACGATAAGTCACAAAATTATATGTTTTGGCAAAACCTTAAAACAATACACGATGCCGCTGGTAAGTTATTGTCTATGGACAAGCTTAAAGTTGACAAGATAGTTGAAAATGGTCACGCTTGGGCTGTAGATCACATATCAACATCTGCCGATGATATTGAAGAGGTTTATCATTTTTTTGAGGCAAATATTGGTGATATCCAAGAAGGAGAAACAGAAGGTGGGTATGAAGATGAATACGGAAGCGTTGAAAATGTAAATTTAAATGAGGGTGAATACAAAGGTAAAAAAGTTGAACTCGGAAAGCCAACTCGTGGAGATGTTAAGAAATTTAAAGTTTATGTTAAAAACAAAAAAGGAAACGTAATAAAAGTAAACTTTGGTGATCCAAATATGGAAATTAAACGAGACAACCCAGAAAGAAGGAAGTCTTTTAGGAGTCGCCATAAGTGTTCTGATGCAAAAGATAAAACAACTCCTAAATATTGGTCTTGTAAAATGTGGTCTAATAAACCAGTGTCTAAGATTTTAAACAAAAAATAACTCACCTTTAAAAAGCCTTGATAAATATGTTCTCTAAACATATTTATCAAGCACTTTTGGAACTATGGAAGAAAGACAATTAACAGGCAAGTGGTATCTTAAAAAGAATTTTTGGGGCAACTATAAATTAATGGTACAAGTTAAAAGTAGTGAGTGGGATGATCCTAGTCAGGGAAATGGAGGAGGATCTTTTTCTCCAGAAATAACCCTTTATGAGGATGCAAGAGAAAGTGATCTGCTAGAGTTAGATATTAAATGCGCTTAATTAAAAAAACTATAGAACAATATCATGGAAAAAAATAACACTAAAGACTTAGAGTCTATAGACAAAACAACCTTAAGCGTAGATCAGGTGTTAACTGCACCTATTGTTGTGCCTCGCACATTTACCTTAACTTGGAAAGATGCACAAAAAGAGCCGCCAACAGAAGGTGGTAGGTTTTGGTGTATTGTTACAGAACAGAATGATTTAGGTAAATCACATTTTCAATGGAATTGCAGTTACCACGAATTAGAAAAAAAGTGGACAGATAATTTTGAAACAGTTAACGTGATTTGGTGGACTGAACTCCCACCTATTCCTTCTTAGTTTGTGTGGATAGATTTTATCGAATTAAATAAATAAGCAAAATGGATAAAGTAAAACAATTAGCAGACGAGCTATATAATCAGAAAGTATTAGATGGTTGGAAAAATGTAAGTATAGAAACCTGCTTAAACAGGGCTACTGATTATTATAGAATAGATGAATTAGTTAAAAAACTAACTACACCTGATCTTGCAGAGCAAAGAGATCTACCTTCAAATAAAAAATAGAATGAAAGTATTTGTAGCAGAAGAGATGGAGAAAGGAAAGAACTCTCCAACAAATTATCACTGGTGTGATGACAACGATTTACTTATGTTTGGTCAATTCCAATTAGGTAATGGAAACCCATCAGAAGTATCTATGTGTGGAATACAAAGCAGAAAGTTCACAACCCATATTTTAGTAAAAGATTTAGAGATTGATAAAGATTATTACAGGGAGATGATTACTGATAGTGTAGAAAAAGCAATGGGCTGCAATATCGATAGAAATGGGAATTATGAAATTGAAATGGGTTTCTCGAACCATTTCAATTTCAATATCAACGATATTATGAATGAATTACTAAACAAAGCAAGTTGTTTTTCTGATAATGAAAAGGTAAGATGTTTTGGACGAGAGTTGAGTATAATAGAGACTTAAAAATATGAGAGACAGTATGGGAAAAATATTTAAAATTATGGAATGGATAAGCGTAAAGAATGAAACCCCTAAAGAATTAGATACTGTACTTATTTATGATGCTGTATCTGACTTAACTATATCAATAGGACATTTAGATAAAAAGGGGTTTAATGATTGGGTCGAGGACGAATATACTAATGTAACTCACTGGCTGAAGATACCAATACCACCTAAGCAATAATTTTTTATTGTTGCTAACGTTTAGTATATGGTTTTTGTAAGCCATAGTAGAAAATTACAAATAAAACGAATATTAATTGGCTTATAAACTATATACAGTGTTATATGCTTTTAAAATTAGAAATATGTGTGTACTAAACCACGAAGATGAATATAACGGAATTGAAAGCGATTACCGTTGTGGTATGTGTGATGAATGTTACCAAGAACATGAAGACGCAGAAAATGAAGAAAGAAGAAAAAATACTAGTTGCGGTAATTGCGGTTGGTGTGAGGAATGCTGTGATTAATTGCATATAACGGCTGGGTGTATGAGAAGGTTTGCTTAGTCGAACTTTCAAATTACCATAAATGTTATTGCAAACTTTCTTACACACCTTGTTATAACCAGTACGGTTTATTATGGTAGAATGTTGATTTGGAAAACGAATAATAAATAAATTATAAGTGTTTATATATAAAAGAAAGATATAAAATTATGAGTAAAGATATGAGTAAAGATATGAGAAAAATGATTGATAAGGTTAAGAACTTTGGAAAAATTACTGAAGGTTTAGAAGATACATCTTGGACAGGGCATAATAATAAAACAGTTACATTGGTTCAAATATTAGACTTAACAAAAGATATTAAGGTTCAAGAAATGGATACGGTAGAACTAAAAAAGATAGTATTAAATTGGGATGGGAACACAGAAGAAATTGAAAAAATCGAAAAATCTGATATACAATACCCAGCATTAATATTAGTTAACGATGATAAATCAATTAAATATATTCTTGATGGAAACCATAGGATTCAAAAATCAATTAGAAACAACCTACCAACAGTAAAAGTTAAACTAATTCAATTTAGTAAACTACCAGATTATGTTCAGGAAATTTTAGGGTAGGAGGTTTTTGAAACAAAACGATAATTGAAACCAATAATGTAGTATTGGTTATAACGATTGGGTGTATGAGAAGGTTTGCTTAGATGAACTTTTAAATTACCACTGAACTTGATAGCAAACTTTATTATACACGTTGTTATGTGTAGGTGTGGTTAATTAAGGTAGAATGTTTAATTGGAGAACTGAACAAATTTTAAATTTTAAATATTTATATATAAAAGAAACCAATGAAAGATTTGAAACAATTTATTAAAACCACAATAAGAGAATTTTTGAATGAACAACATGTTAATTATATAACATTATATCACGGTGGGTATATAGATAAATTATATTCGTCAATATATTTAACAGAAGATTATCATATGGCTAAAAGCTATGATAATAATGTTTATACTTTTTTGTTGGATAAAAATTCAAAGATTTTAGATTTAACCGATTTGAATATATTTCAAGAAATAAAAAAGAAAATATATGACAATAACTCGAAGGATTATTTAAAATATAAAACATTTGGTGGATTTGGATTAGAAACAAAAGAAAGAATTGAAAATAATTATAATATATTAAAACAATATAAAAATTATAATGAAATAGAAAATAGATATAAAGAATTGTTAAATATAGATTTTATTAAAAATATTTGGTCTGAATATTATTATGATAGAATAGATAATCTTATTGATTTTTATAAAACTGCTTCATATAATGAACGTAAAATCATAGATGAAATAGAAATATTAGATAATGAAATAAGAAATATGAATAAACAAGATGATTATTCTTTAAATATGTTTGGTAAGTATTTTCAAGATTATTCAAAAAACAATGGTTATGATGGTTATAAAGCAATATCAACATATTTGGATGGTAAAACGAAAGGAATTGAATTTTGTATAATAAATATTAATAAATTAAAACAAAAATAAAAGCGTTTGGAATTTTTCCTTTAAATTTTTTGAACTGAAATGTTGAATAGAAGACTGAACGGAACACTTACACATAACAACCGTGTAAAGCCACCTTAGCATAATGAAAAAGCAATCATTTACAGTCGTTTATAGTTATGTTTGGGAAGTGTCATTCGCTAATCATTACAAATTTACAAAGTGTGGTAAAATGATTAACGGAAGAACTGGCATAGAACTAAAACAGAAACTTAACGGGTATACTAGAGGGTACAATATTAAAGGTAAATTTTACTCTTTAAAATCCCTAAGATGCAATTTGATTAAAATAAAAAAAACAAACACACCCTTTTAAATGAAAATAGAAGTAAAATTAGAAGTTTCGGAAAACAATGGAAGCCAAACTTTTAGTCTTGAGGATTTAAACCTCACCCAACTTGAATGGGATCTTCTTTCATATGAAGACAAAAGAGAGCTAATACAACAAGAAGTATTTAATTCTCCTAACCAACCTTATTGGATTTTAGATTCTTTTGAAGAAAAATAAATATTGAACTGTTTGTAACAAAACGATAAATATTACGTTTTAAAAGAGACAGACATGAACAAATAAAAAAAACATGAATCATAAAGAGCTTACAAATATCGAAGGAAGGTACACGCAATCAACGCTAGACGATGATTTATACAAAATATCAACCCAGTATGCGGCATTTACTCTCTTTCCTAGAGCAAGAGTTCAGTACAAATATATTCTTCGATCTGATATTAAGTTTCCAAAAGGGTTCGGAGCTATACTTAGAGATATTATTCAACAATACTCTGACCTTACAGCTCCAGAAGGCGCAGAAGAGTTCTTAGATAAAAAATGTCCTTACTTACCTCCTACTTTTGTTAATTTTCTTTTGAACTTTAGATTCAATCCTTCTGAAGTCGGTATCATCCAACGTCCAGATGGGTCTCTTGAAATAGATATTGAAGGTTATTTCTTTTCAGCTATTAGATGGGAAGTTGTTCTAATGTCTACTATTTCTGAACTTTATTTTTTAATGACAGGTCAAGCTGAAAATATTGACATTGAAAAAATGAACAACTCAGCTGAAAAAGGAAAACACCTTCGACTTCACGCAATCTCTTTTGCTGAGTTCGGAACTAGAAGAAGATTTTCTTTCAAAAACCAACTTCACACTGTAAGAGAGTTAAAGAAAACAGGGTGGGATAGTTTTATAGGAACTTCCAATATTCATATAGCAATACTAGAAGATCTGACTCCAATTGGAACTCAAGGTCATGAATGGTTTATGTTCCACTTGACAATGTATGGAGCTAGAATGGCTAATACTATGGCAATGAAAAACTGGGCTGATGTCTTTAATGGAGACAATGGTATAGTTCTTTCAGATACGTTTACTACTGATGAGTTCCTGAAAGTTTTTGACAAAAGAATGTCTAAGCTTTATGACGGGGTGAGATGGGATTCTGGAGAACATAAAGATTTTACAGATAAGTTTGTAGCACACTACAAGTCTCTAAGAATAGACCACACTGATAAACACTATGTCTACAGTGATAGTATTAGTTCTCTAGATAAGTGTTACGAGATAGTGAATTACGGAAACAGAACTCATGGGATACCAAGAAATCACCTTCCGTTAGGGATAGGTACTTGGTTTACCAATGACTTTGAAGGGATCACTCCTTTAAACCAAGTTATAAAAATATGGTCTGCTCAACCTATTGAAAATGGAAGGTGGATAGACACTTGTAAGATATCTGATTCTTTTGGTAAAATAACTGGAGAAAAAGAAGAAGCTGAATTAACTATGAAAGCTCTTGGTATAAACCTAGAAGACCTTCAAAAAACAAAATAAGAAGCAGTCGTTTAAAATATTTTTATTATTTTTGTTGTGTAAAAAAAAAACGTGGAAAATAAATTAATGCATAGGTTCACAGTGTTCCCTCAAGACACTAATAATTTAGGAACTTTATTCGGAGGGAAACTAATGGCTGAAATGGATGTAGCTGCTGCTACATTATGTAGGAAGATTTTAATATCTTCAGAAGCGGAAGGAGCTGTAACTGCCTCCTTTTCGAGAATAGATTTTAACGCCCCAGCTCATATAGATGATTTGGTTGAAATAAAAGCTGAACTAAAGATGATAGGAAAATCTTCTTTAAGAGTAAGGCTTGTAGCTTCAAAAGAAAACCCTGACGGGAAGGCTATAAAAATAGGAAGCTCAAACGCAACATTCGTGTCTTTGAAGAGTGGTAAACCTTTCCCTCATGGGATTAGTTGGGATAATATTACTATAGAATACTTTTAAAAAAATGATTAAAATAGGTCTTTACTTTGGTTCTTTTAATCCCCTAACAAGGGCGCATTATAAAATTGCAGAACACTCTCTAAAGCATTTAGATGAAGTTTGGTTTGTGGTTTCTCCAGCTAATCCTGATAAAGAAAAAACAGGAGAACTTGAAGATGCTCGTCATAGATTTGAAATGGTTGAAAGAACAGTTGATTTTTACAATGAAAATAAAAGTGTTAAAAACCTTTTTGCTTCTGATGTTGAATTTTTTCTTCCTACTCCTTCTTGGACAGATGCTTCAATTAAAAAAATAAAAGAAGAACTCGAATCCTTAAATGGTCTCAAAGAGGACGAATACGAGCTTAGAATAATCTGTGGTCGTGATACTCATCATAGAGTGCAAAGCTGGAAGAACAAAGACTATATCATCAAAAATTGTAGCTTTTTAGTGTATGACAGGTTTGGTTCTGACCCAGTAGAAGATAAGTCTCTTCACCTAAAGAGTTTTTATGTGAAAGATCTCGGAATCCTCCCTATATCATCTACTCTTGTAAGAGAGAAGATTAGAAAAGGAGGCGAAATATTTGACCTTGTACCAGATGTAGTAGAATGCTTCATTAGGGAAAAAAAACTTTATTTAAACAAATCTAAAAAACAATAACATGGATTATAAAAAATTAGAGATACAAATTGTAAGTTGGTTAGAAAAATATCTAGAAGACTCAGGGCTAAAAGGGTTTGTCGTAGGTATTTCTGGAGGAGTAGATTCAGCCGTAGTGTCAACCTTATGTGCCAAAACTAAATACCCTGTTTATTGTATTGAACTTCCTATCCATCAACACTCTGATCACGTTAGTAGAGCCTCTAATCACATAAAATGGTTACAAGATAATTTTAAACAAATAGAGAAATTTGATATTGACTTATCCGATAGCTTTGATGTTTTTAGTTCAAAGCTATCGAAAAATATAGCAGAAGACAGTTCAAGCACCGAATTGGCAGATGCTAATTTAAGAAGTAGAATGAGAATGTGCGCCTTATATTACGCCTCTAATATGCATGGCTTATTAGTCGCTGGAACAGGAAATAAAGTAGAAGATTTTGGAGTAGGATTCTTCACCGTTGGTGGTGATGGGCAAGTTGATTTATCTCCTATAGCTGATTTGCTTAAAACTGAAGTTTGGGAGTTCTCTAAGTACTTAGGCGTAAATAAGGAAATTACAGATGCCATACCGTCTGATGGTTTATGGGGAGACACAAGATCAGATGAAGATCAATTAAAAGCTAGCTACCCGGAATTAGAATGGGCTATGAGTTATTTAGATGAGATTGAAAAATTTGAACCTCTTTCTAGACCTTTAAGTGTTTCTGAAGAAGATTTAAGTCCTCGTCAAAAAGAGGTTTTAGAAGTTTACACCAGACTGAATTCTAGAAATCAATTCAAGATGGTACCAACACCTATGTTTAACGCTGATGGTTTGAGAGATAAATTTAAGTACACTCAGGATGAGATATATAATGCGGTATTGGAGGAGGAGAAGGACTTTCTTTTCATAGGAGAAGATGGAAATACATATTCTTTTGATTATAGTCTTTTTAAATATTTAGAGGATGAGTATAGCAGTGATGAAGTTTCTGAAATTTTATATTCGTTAGAAGACATGATAGAAAATAGTCTCGCAGAAAAAATACCAAACTAAATGAAAGATCTTGTTCCTGATTTTAAAACAACGAGAGAGTTGGCTGAAAAATATGGTGTAGATATTGAAATCACTTTTGGTAAAAACTTTAGAGCCATTGTTAGTGATGGCAAAGAAGGTCATTACATTAAAAACGGTTTCGATAAAAACTTAATAGAAGAGATCAGAAATGTTTGTGTCGAAATAAAACAAAGAAGAGACGAGGAAATGAAAAATATAAATGAGAGACTGAATAATCTAGACCCCTTAACCTTTCCTCATAATCTTTTTGAAAAACAATAATATGAATACAAAAAAACCAAATAATTTAAGACCTTCAAAGATATATTTGAAAGATTAAAATCAGGAGGCTCATTTCACTTCAGCGCTTTTGTTTTCGATGATGTAGGTCACTCCAATCTAGAGTACTTTGGGAATATAGATTCTTCTGGGTATCCTCTCACTCATTTCTTTGGGCAATACACTAAATGTATGCCCTATGCTGAGAGTTGTTTTTTGCTTGAAAAAATAGGGTTTAAAATCATAGGATTTAAATCAAATGTAAATCAAGGTTTTTTCCATTGCACTAAACCTTGATTTTCTAAGAAATTACTTGTATATTCTTTTATGGAAGCAAAAGTAATTTCTGAAATAAAAAAAGCTCTAGACTACTTACAAAAGAATCAGTCAGAAATTTCAGGAGATATCCAAGAATTTCATGACTCGATTCTTTTTGCGTCTAAAGAATTAAAGAAAATAGAAGATGAGCAATAACATAAATAACAAACCAATAATACAGCAGTGGGTCAAAGGTGTAGATTTTAAAACTATACTAATAATCATTCTAGGCCTATTAATTGCGTTTATATTCTTATTCAATGCTGGTTGGAAGCAAAATACAGGCTACACCAATGAGCAAGTTGATGCAATAAAAGCAATATTCGAAGAAAGGATATTGGTTTTAGATACTAAGAACACCCAACTTGGAGATTCAATTGTTACATACAACGAAACTGCTGATAATCTTAGAACTTCTATAAACGAAAGAGATGGAACGATAGAAGATTTAGAAAGATCCCTTTCTAGAGAACAAAAAAAAATAAATGATCTTATAAAAAAGAGAGAAGAAATAAGAGATGAGATTAGAGGCTTAGATGATACTGACCTAGAAGGATGGTGGAGTGAGTATTTTAAGATAAAAGAAAATATACAATGAAAAAATTAATATTAACAATATCTTTGTTTGTTCTTTTTTTAGGAATTTCTATTGGACAATACAACCCCGATTATATTCCTGACTACACAGTAGTTGAAGCAAATGTAGATTATTTCTCAAAACCTGACACAGCAGTAGTTCCTGAAGTTATTTTCAATTTTCCCCCATTAAGCTTGGAGTCAGATACTGCTGGGTATGTTAGGTTCGAATTTAACAAGCCATATCCGTACTTTAAATACATTAATGGCACTAACGTCCTATTAATGACTTCGGATCAAAGTAGGCTAGTGGCAAGCAGTATTTCAGATTATTCTATTATGGATTCTATTCTTGTTTCTTATAATTTTAAGAATGCTTTTTATCTTGACTTAATTGAACAAAAAGATTCTTCAATAGTAGAACTAGAAGGGATTATTATAGAAAGAGATAAAACAATTCTCGCTCATAACTCAATACTAGTTAATAACAAAGAAATAATCGAAGGAAAAGATAAACAGATCCAATTACTAAAAGACGATATTATAACAAAAAACAAATCTCTTAGAAAACAAAAATGGATTATAGGAGGAAGTATTGGGATTGCAATAGGAGTCCCTTTAGTCGCTTTAATATTTTCTAAATAACAAAAGACATGGAAGAACATAACCAATCAGATATTACAAGACAATTAGAAGTTTCTGATTCATTAAGAAGAGACAATAAAGAATTAGTCTCTCAATTAAAAGATGCTCTTTTAATCAATCAAGTACTAGCCTCTTCTGTAGAAATACTAGGAGAAGCCCACTTGACAAAGAATGAAAAATATGAGATGATTAGAAACTTAAACGAAGCATCATCAATTGATGCTGTTCAAGTTAAGGCTAATATTATTAGAGATCAATTTGGTATACAATCTCAAACCCAAAATTTTAGAGAAGTTCAAAGAGATGACAGCTTCTGGTCTTCTAGTTTTAGAATTGAATTAGAATCATACTACAATTTATACAAAGGTGTTGACGTAAAAGCAACGCTAGGAGAAAGTTTAGGTGATGTAGATAAATATTTTAAGTTTCTTTCCGAATACGCAAATTCTAACCCAGATAATATAGAAAGTATTACTAAAAAAATACTCGATCAAGAACCTAAGGCTAGAACTGGATTAGAAAGACTTAAAGGATTAAATATATCCCTTAACTCCATTCAGTAAAAGTAAACTCTAAATCGTGCTTTTCATCCTTCTTATGAATAGGAGATGATTTAGATTTTACTAAATCTAATGCAGGAAAATGAGAGTCTGCCTCAAAAGATCCATTGACTTCAGTTTTGTAAACTTTAGATATTAACCCTCTATTGAAGAACTCTGAATAAATCTGAGAACCACCACAAACCATTACTTCACTCTTTCCGTTTTCAATTGACCACGACTTAGAATGACTAATAGCGTCATCTACTGTGTGAACAACAGTGACGTTCTCTTTGCTGCCTTTGAACATGCCGCTTCTATCCAAAGAATCAATAGCTAATTGGTAGTTAGGGTCTCTAGTTACAAGAAATATATGTCTTTTTGGTAAATCCATTCTACCTAAAGATTCATATGTTTTTCTTCCCATAATCAAAGCTTTACCCATAGTCTTCTCTTGGAAGTATTTAAAATCATCTGGAAGATGCCATAAGAGCTTGTTTTTGTTCCCAATCTCTCCATTCGAACCAGTAGCCACAATTGCAGAGAAACTTGTCTCAATGCCCATCGCTTCTCGAACTAAAGCATACTGTTCCTCAACTGTTCCCGAAGCATCTATTTCGATAATCTTTCCTTTTCCTTTGAAATACTCTAATATTGGCTTTGTCTCATTCTCATAAATTGTAATCCTTTTTTTGAAAGATTCAGGAGTATCGTCTTCTCTGTTTAATTCTAAAGCTCTTTCTTTCATTCTATTCAAAAGAGTTATGTTGTCAGTTTTAAAGTGAATGAGAGCTTCAAACGGCTCTTTTCTGTTGAACATAAAAGAAGCGATATCTTTAGCTTGAGCAATTGTTCTTGGATATCCATCTAATAGAAAGCCTGACTCTACGTTCGGATAATCAATTATGAAATGACTTTTAGCCATTTCACTTACGAAGTTGTCAGGCATGAAATTACCCTTATCTACACCTACTTTTTTTGCTACCTGCCCAATTCTAGAACCCATTTCAATCTCATGTCTTATCATATCTCCTGTAGAAAGATGCTTGAATCCGTTCTGATCTTGAAGTAGCTTGCAAATAGTTCCCTTGCCTGTGCAAGGAGCGCCAAATATTAAATAATTTTTCATGTCACAAATATAGTTATAATTATCTCTCGTGAGCCATTATTTCTCTGAACTTGAAAAACAACTCATGGTATAGTTTTAAATCTGTCTCATTGTATTTTTTCATAAGATGTGTAAATGAAACAAAAACAGTTTTTCTGAAAATCTCATCCCCACCCTCTGAAGCAAATATTACATTAACTTTCCTCTCCTTTTCTACATCGCCTATTCCAGTAAAACTTTGTTTAATCCATTCATATATTTGAGTGCTGGGATCAAATTCAGACTCTGGTATTTTAGCTATCTTCAAACCTTTATCGTATAGCTGATCAAAATTTTCGGAATTAATCCTCCCCATTATCTCTTTGTCTTGATAAAGCAGATGCCCCTTAATTCCAAAAATTCTGTCTTCCGATGGAAAGTGAATGAAAACAATGTCTTTTGTGTCATTTTTTTTGTAAACATCAAAACCTAAGTCCTGAAGTTTTTTTATCATATCAGAAGCGTCTTCTATTTCTAAGATAGAAATAGCCTTATTTAATTCTGAAAGTTCTTTCTTCTGTCTTGTTATTTCTTTGTTTTCTTCCTCCAATCTTTCCTGAGAATCTTGGATGCTTCTGCGAACAAGAGAGATGTGTTCTTCCTGATTTATGATTAACAAATCTAGCTCATCTTTTGCTATTCTTAAATTAGAAAGTGACTTCTTGTCTTTAGTTTCTGTGTGTTCGGTTTCCATCTATTAAATTAAGCAAAACAAAACTTAAAATCAAGAATATTATTTCTGTCTTAAATTCTTCATCTTATTAAAAAAAGGAGCGTTCTTCTTTAAAATTTTTGTTCTTTCAGCCTCACTAGGATTGTAAGACTCTAACTCCTTGAACTCTGGGGTCGGTTCTTTGTGGAAAATAATGTTACTTAAAAAATTCTTATTAGGATGGCTATTGAGTTCGATTCTTTCAGGGTTCTCCCTCTTCTGAATATCACTCCTTTTATAAAACTTTCCCCAAACACCAAAAGCCCCGTCAGTAGTATCTCCTCCTCTGTCTGACATCATTCCGCTTGGAAAGATACTCATCATAGCAATTTCATACATAGTAGCACCGTAGTCAGGCAGTGAAGCAACACCCGTCACCTCATAGTCTCCAGAATGTGTTTGGATAATCTCGATGCTCCCAACCATTTTTTTGACATCGAAATCAAATATCTTGTAAGAAATAGATTTCCCAGACTTTTCTACTACAAGTTTCATTGAAGGACTAAACCCATCGATTCCAATTTTCCCTTCAGCAACAACAGGGTTTATATTGCAAACTTGGTCTTGAATTCTCTCTTGTATTTTACCCCTTAATCGCATTGTTAAAATTATATTCATAAATAGTGAAACATTTATCAATATATTTCGTTTAATAAAAATGCAAGAAGATATAAAACTTACAGAGATTGAGAAAAAGTATATTAATAGACCTATAGAAGAAGAATCTTTTTCTTTTGAAGTCTTTAAAAAATTAGACTCAATCAGAAGTAAAAATGAAGATTTAAATCGAGAAGCAAAAAAAAGATTAGAAAGCTACGTTGGAAAAAAAGAAATAAAAAAAGGAGATCGAGTTAAGTTTAAATATAGATACAAAAGAAAGTCTTTCGATTTTATAGGCACAGTTGTTTGTGTTAAAAAAAGCAAAGGAATAAAACCTGCTTTTTTCTCTATTGAAAATCAAATTGGAATCTTTAAAGATCTTACTGAATCAGGAAATCAAATACAAACTCGTGCTATTCTAGATTACTCTAGCATTGATATCCCTAAAGGGCTTAAAGAAATAAACACAAAAAGACTCTTAAGAGATTTTAGAGGAGCAAGAGCAGTACAAGGCTACGATGGTATTTATGATTATGAATTGATTGACTGGGATAATCACGTTTCTGAAATAAATACTAGATTAACAGCTCATGTTAGTGAAAAATTCTTAATAAGAAAAGACCTTAGAGTTACTGTTTTAGAAATGAGAGCAGAGCTTTCAACTAGAGAACATATTCTAACTAAGTTTGAGAAAAAAATTCAAAGAAAAATAAATAGCAAGAAATGAATTATATTGATTTTCTAATGAAACCCTACTTGCTGAGTTTTGTGTTCGGACTACTTTTCTTTCTGTCATCTTTGTATTTCTTATTTATTGAAAACACTATCGGTGATTCAGACCATTTGTCACTCTTTTTAACAGTCGTTTACTGTCTACTTATGTCTATTCTAATGGGGCTTATATGGTTTGTTTCTGTTCCTTTCCTTGTTCTTTGTGCAGTTATTTATAAATCAATAATAATATTAAAAAAATGAATGAAATCGATTTAATGATGAGATTTGTAGTCGGATCTACTTTTTTTTTAACACTTTTGTACTTCTTTTTTCGTGATGTAATTGGTAGGTCAGATAATATTCTAACTTTCTTAGCACTTATTCTAAACTTTTTTTTATCTTTCGTTGTGGGAGTTGCATGGTTTTTTTTTGTTCCTTTCCTTGCTTTTTGTGTAATAATTTATAAATCAATAATAATATTAAAAAAATGATCAATTACTTTCCAACTGAGTTCATTCTCATCATCGGTATCGCAACCGTAATCTTTAGCCTTGTTTTTGAAGGTAAAATTAAAGAAAAAATTCACCCAGCTCTACCCTATTTTTTGGGAGTAATACTGACTGTGACTTCTATTGGTTTGTATGTTTTCGAGTTGGACACAAACTCTTGTACATACAAGTTCTCTGGAAAATTACCAATAGAATACTCTAAGGGTGGAAGCATAAATTACTTCTTTCAATTTGATGGAGAACTATATGATGCTTATCATGAAGTCCCAGACTTCAATGTTTCAAGTAAAAGCGTCTTCGTGTACGAAACCGAAGAAAACCCTAATCTTATCAGAAGTTTTTTTAATTTAAATAAAAATATACAATTTAGGTCAGCTGAAGACGCTTATATTTTGAGAGTTAATAGAGTTTCAGAAAAAGCAGAATAATGGAAATTGAAACTTATATATCAATAGGGATTGTGGTGTTTATATTAATCATAGCAATCTTTTTTGCTGATGAAAGGTTCCTTAGAAAGTCTACCGATTCTTTCATCCCTTTATTTATTGCTGCATGTATTATTTCTGTCTTTTGGATAGCTACAATCCCAACCATCTCTCTTATTTTTTTAGCTGCGAATGGGGTTAGATTACTTTCCAGCAAAGAAAGCTGACCAGAAAGCTAGACCTGCAATTATAGCGCCTACAATACTAGATATAGTATTGTTTCTGTTCATTCTTTTGTTTATCTCTAGCTCCTTAACTTCAGACGTGTTTTCTATAATTCCGACACTCTTCTCAAGTTCTTCACTTCTTTTTTCTAAGAGATCTATATCATTCTTTACAGAAACCAAAGATTCCCCCATAGTCCTAAACTCTCTGTAAAGATGTTTAAGCAATTCTTTTTCAGTCCATACATCTGGATTGATCAACTGGTCGTTAATTGGGTTTTTGTTTTCTGACATTGCTTTTGTTTAATCCTTCACCGGAATAGCTGTAGCCATCCAGTAGTTTTTTTCTTTATTTTCTGAAACTGAAATCCACCTAATGCTCTGGTAAGTCCCGTCTTTCTTTACGTACCTGTTTGTTATAATTGATCCCTTATTATAAATATTTAAACTTTTCTTAATGTCCTCAGGATGTATGAAAGTAGAAAATGGCACAGAACACAACTCCTCTTTATTAAACCCTAAAATATTCTCCCATGCCTTGTTTACATATAAAAACCTACCTTCCTTCCCAATAATAACATTGAACGTCTTATTGTTTTCAAAAAAGTCCTTATACGCTTGAGATTTGTCAAAAATCTTATCTATAAGATTGTAAAACGAATCCTTGTTGTTTAAATTAACCATCATCCCTTAACTAAATTTTTTCTTTTTATCCAGTGGAATACAGACAGCCATTATATACCCAGCCTCACTAACTGTAGCACTAACCCAACTTACCCTCTTGTATTCTCCCCCTAAAACCCTAAACCTACAAACAAATCCCTCAGAAAATAACTCACCACCATCTTCCTTAATCGACTCAAACATCTTCTGAGTTTTCTTAACGTCCCCGGGATGAATGTAAACCAAAAAAGGAATAGCACACAACTCCTCTTCTGAAAATCTTGTCATCTCAGTCCACTTGTTGTTTACATAACAAAATTTTCCCCTCTTGTCTATTACAACATTCAAGATTTCACTTTTATAAAAAAAATCAGCATAAGCTTCCCTTTCTTTAAAAACTAAATCTAATACGGTTTCTATCTTTCCCTTGTCTTCTAACATTAAAACTCTTTCATTTAAATAGCTAAAGATGTCAGTATATTATAATATATTTGTATTAATTGTAACATTCTATCCAAAATTACGTTTAAAGAACATGAGACATTTATTCAATTGTATCACAGGGCTTATAGTAGGTCTTGTAATATGCCATCTATTCCCTGTGTATATCATAAACGTAGGAGTACACACTGCCATGAACCTAGCAGCAGGGATTATGTCCATGTATATTCTAGAAATAGTGTTTAACTCAATTTTAAACAAACAATAATGAACTCAGATTTAGAAAAACATATTGAACACTTAGTTTCTGTACTTGATGGGATTCCTGAAGGAAAAATTTCAATCCTAACAGGGTCTAATGGTTCTGGGAAATCTGTTATTAGAAAGCAACTTTCATCAAGGCTTAAAACAGCCCAAACATCTCTCGAACAAAGAACATCATCTAACCCTAATTTTGGAGCTTTATCTGGAATCATGCAAGATACAGGCTGGCTTCCTAGTTCAGAACAAACTTTAACTAAAATAGAAGGTCTTGTTGAAAAAAACTCAAAAGATAGATACGTAATAATTGATGAGCCAGAAATAGGAATGGGAGAAGAAACCGTAATGGCACTATGCTCCTATTTGAATAATCAGTTTGAAGAAAAAATGAAGTCCAAAGAAGTTCTTGGGTTTCTCGTAATCACACATAATAGATACCTAATTGAGCATCTTAAAATTGATAACTTCTTTTGTACTGATGAAGAAATTACAACCAAAAAAGAATGGTTGAACAGAAAATTAATCCCGACTGACTTAGCTGATCTTAAAGAAAACAAACTGTTTTATGTACTCAGAGACAGGGGTGAAGCAAGAGATAAACAAGAAAAAAAACAATAAATGAGAAAACCTAGATGGATCATCCAAACAAATCTAATATCTGAAATTGATACAAAAGGTCTTAGAGAGGCTTTAGATGGACTCGGCATACCGTTTGTTGGTGTAGAGGTAATTCCTTTTTCTGATGAGCTTCCTGACTTCCCTATAGATGCTGAACACGAAAACATCTACTACGGAACAACAAGGTTCATCGAGAACCTCCACAAAAAAATAGACCCTCTAGGTATCTTCTTTAGCCGTGAAAACTTTTCCATGAAAAATTACATGAAAAAATGGGGCGAACATATGTTTAATTTTGGAGCTGAGTTTATGAGGCTTTCTAAATTTATAAAACAGACAGAGGACAGCGAAGAGAATATTTTCATAAGACCTAATGGAGATGGGAAAGAGTTTAATGGAACTGTAGGATCACAACGTAGCTTGAAACTTATTATGAAAAACCTCACGCTCAATGATGACAGAGTGTTCCCAAGCCAACTTATAATGGTAGGGAAAGCTTATTCCATCAAACGAGAGTGGAGGCTTCATATCGTAAACAGGAGAGTGGTTACAGCATCGCAATACAGAAAAAACCATACTCTTTCTAAAAGTTCAGAAGTTCCTAGTAAAGTGATACAATTCGCCAACAAAAGAGCTTTGGAATACCAACCTAGTGATGCCTTTGTGATGGATGTATGCGAAGCAATGGACGATGGTGAATTAAAACTATACATTCTAGAATGTGGGAACATAAACTCTGTTGGACTATATCACTGCGATAAAGAAGATTATGTAGAAGGTATTACCAATTATATCTTATCACATCAAATCCCCAACCAAACGCTAATGGTTCACGGGAAATCTTTGCCTTGGACAGAAGAGATTGAAATCATGGATGAGAGTGAGTTCGGAATGAATATTACCATCAATGTAGATTATTACGTTGTCGGAAATGTTACCGAAACTAGACATAATTGCACAGAACTTCATCATCTTTTTGATAAAGGTAGAGTTACTTCTTTCGAAGATATGTCGTCAGCCTTCGAAAGTGATATACATGGCACAGGAGGCACTAAAGAAATGCGTAAATTAAAATGGGTCAAAGCAGAAAAAGCCTTAAAATTACATAACAGCTATTAATGATGAAAAAAATTATATTCATTCTATCTATTGTATTGCTTTTCTCTTGTGAAAAAAAACCAAAACAAGAAAAAGTTGAATTCCCTGTCCATAAAGAATCAGCAGAAGACACAAAAAGAAAAAAAGAAGCACTAGAAGCACAAAAAGAATACATTCTAAACAGACCTCCAGTTGGAAAAGTAAAAATTATCACAGATGAACTTGGTTGTAAGTGGATCACTCTTACTGTTAGTGGGATGTCGAGATATATGGACAACACTCCAGCTTATAGCGTAGACATAGAACATCACCCAAGATGTAAAAACCATTAAACAAAAGACATGGATAAGATAAATAAACACGTATTCAATTTCAGTTTAACAGAGCTTTCCTCTAATTCTGGAAAGGTTTTTAAACTAGACTCAGATAAATTACTAAACAGACTCAAAGAAATTGTCATATCTGAAAAGCACGCTTTAAAGCAGAAAAGAGATAGGTCAAATAAAAAATATAATTGGAAAAAAGAACCTGATTTAAAAACTGAGCAAGGGAAAGCTAAACATTTTATAAAAAATTTCTATATAAAATACGTAGGAAACCCTAGTCAGAACGGAGGGTACTTTAATTATCAAGAAGGGCCAAGAGAAGACTTAAAGTCCTATAAGAAGATTATAAATAAAACACTTTCTTGCGAAGAATACGTAAGAATGTTTGGATACGGCAAAGATCAAGAAGGTTATTTGTTTGTTTATGAAGACCCAAAAACATCTAGTGAATTTGTTTCATACATTCTAGAAAACAATATTGTTGATTTAGAAGATTATGTTACAGTGAATGGTAAAAAACTGATGACATATGGGTATGCTCTGTTTCTATATTCCATGAGATCTAGTGATTTTAAATTAGCAGAACAATTTAAAAAATATATTACCCTAGAAAGATATTTCACAAAAATAGAGAGGAGATGTAATGATATTTTTAAAACCATAAAAAAAGTAGATTCTAAATTTATTAATTGGAGTGAAGTAGATAACAAGGGGTGGTACAATCTGTTGGTTAATAAAATTGGTGAATTAGAATTCTTGTTGGGAACGCTTCCAAACGGTCTGCTTGACTCATCCTTGGCAAAGGAACTTAATCAAAATGAAATAAATGCTGAGGTCAATCTTTTTGATGAAGATTTTAATTTTACCTCTGATAAAAATTGGAAAGATAAACTTAAAACCTTTATGAAGGTAAAAGATTAATTTTCTCACTCAAGATAAATGAAGAAAAGAATAGTTAAAAAATATCTTAAAAACCTCAAGAATAGCAAGGGTCTTCCCTACTATTCTTGGGTCAAGTGGGATAAAAGATCTAATACTTTTTTATGTGACTGTCGTGGGCAAAGATATAGGCTTGTCTTTTATGGAAAGTTAAACTCATTCAAAAACAACTATTCAAATAAAACCGTTTTTGA
>Ga0222653_1000170_pt1 | contig 41771 bp, 40 predicted proteins | sample AntAcemetagen419_FD_179856 | JGI IMG/M metagenome (GOLD analysis project Ga0222653, IMG submission 179856) | Saline water microbial communities from Ace Lake, Antarctica - #419 | ecosystem: Environmental > Aquatic > Non-marine Saline and Alkaline > Saline | place: Antarctica: Ace Lake...
TAGTCGATAACCCTGTTCTCAGCCTGCCCGGCGTGGGCAGCTGAAACCGTGATCGCAGCCGAGACGGCACGCACGATTTACACCATCTGATGGGACGCTACCGGTATTTCTGGAGCCGCGTTGTACGCAGGCCCTTCACACCATGGCGGGAATACAGCTTTTCCCAGCCTTCGAATTCCTCGTCCGTCAGGTTATAGCGCTCGCACGCGGCTGAGCGCGAAAGCAGGCCGCCCGAGACGGCTGCGACGACTTCTGCCTTGCGCCGGGTAACCCAGCGCGAAATGCCGGGCGATGGCAAGTCTGCCAGGGTGAGCATTTGCCCGTCAGGGCCTTTGACGCTCGTCAGTTTTGCGTTCTGCGTATCCATATCCACACACCATCTGCTTCGGTATTGCCACGACCCGACTTCTTCGGACCCTCTGGCAACAGGTGTACACGCGCGGATTTAAGCTCACGCATAAGCGGACGTGTGAGTTTCGCACCACGCGTTAGGGGGATGTTCGCAAACCTGTCCCGCACCGGGACAAATCACCGATTCCGCAGGATTTGCTGCAGATTGGATTAAAAAAAAAGTTCAGGTCAGAAGGACCAGCGCATCATTGTCGCGCGCCTGCGCGGCATGCCTGCGAAGCATGGTGAGGAACATCTCGTCGCCTCGCTCGGTCTGCTTCACAAGCATGGCTGCGCCGAAGGCGACCGACATGCCATAGAAGGAATACCAGCGATAATGATCGTACAGGTCTTCGAAACTGTAACTTGAGATGCCAGCCTCCGTGAGGCGTGCATGATAGTAACGTAGTAGTGCCTGCTCATGCTTCGGGCGTTCCTCGCGCGTCAGCCCGGCCCCAATGAAATAGGCGACATCATTGGCCGGGGCACCCTTGGCGGCTGTCTGCCAGTCCACAAGCGCAATCGGCTTGGGTGCGCCCGGCTTACCGAACAGCATGTTGTCGAGGCGGAAATCGTTGTGCGTCAGAGCGAACGGGCCAGGGTGTGCTTCGCCCCAGCGCGGCAGGGCAGCCGAATACGCATCGCCCACCTCAATCACGTCTTTCGTCAGCTGCGCCGCATAACGCGCCTTGAACCCGGTCCACAAGCCGGCAACCTGTTCTGATGTCAATACGGGTGGCGGCGAGGTTTCAGAGCCCTGAAGCCAGTCATGCTGATCGAGGCTCTCGTCTCCCCAATACGCGGCGTGCAGGACGGCTGCTGAAGCGAGCGCAAGCTCGGCTTCGGCGACCGAGCATCCCTTGAGCTGATCACCCTGTTGGGATGGCGCCATGTCTTCCATGATCAGGGCAAAGCGGTTCGTCGCCTCGTCATAGTCGGTATAATAAGCGGCCGGTGTGATCTTGCCCGCCACTTTCGGGAAAGTGCGATAGAACATGACTTCGCGCTTGTAGTGGCCGAGCATCGCAGCGGTTGCGAGACTGGCCTCACTGCCCGACGGGAACTTGCCGACCAGCGTGTTGGGCGCTTTGTCGCCCTTGCGAGCATAATCGAATACGAAGCGGACATTCTCACCGATCTGGCCGGTGCCAATCGCCTTGGCCGTGAGGCCTTTTACGTCAGCATCGATACCGATAGTTTCAAACAAGTGGTTGAACCACGCTGGTGTAAGTTCCAGCGGGTTACCGTCGAGTCCCGGACGGGCCATATATACTACTCCCCTATGGCACCGCTTTCCGGTGCACCATGTTCTTGTTTTTGCGATGCGGGCTTTCCCGTGAAGCGGGAGACCCAGCCCATACGCTCCTCGGCACCCCGCAGTGATTTGTCGAGCGCGGCCATGGTGAGCGCGAAATCGCCGCTGGTTTCCTTGCGCCAGGCGTGTTCGGTGCGGGCAATGACAAAGGCGATGGCCAGCACTTTCAGGGCGAGCGGCGCACCGCTGTCATCATCCAGACCTGCGCAGGCGAGTGCCCAGCGCGCCGAGGTGGCGCGGGCCACCGGCAAGCGCAACAGGATCGACGGCTTGGTCTCGCGGTAGCGCAGGAGCGATTTCAGGCCATCGCGAAAATCTTCCATCGCCTCGAAGCGCAGCATGATGACTTCAAACAGACGTTCGCGCGGCTGGTCGTCAGTGGCGATGGCACCGGCGGACATGGCCCGGTCGAAATGCGCGTCGACGGCATCAGCCAGCGACTCGCGCGTCGCGACGCCGTGGAAGTCGTCAAGGGTGAGCCCGGCCTTGGCGGCGATCTCGCCAAGCGTAAGTTCGGCCCAAGGCTTCGTGGCGGCGAGGCCGAGCGCGGCGAGCAGTCCCTGCTCAATGATACTTGTCGTGTGCGCCATGACCTCTCCTGCCTCAGTCCTTTTGCCGAGAGAGGTCCCGTTCGCGGTTGGCAGCGGCGCGCAGGGCCTTTCTCATCAGGATCTCCATCCCACCCTCATCGATGAGGATGTCAAGGGCGGCCTGGGTGACTCCGTTGGGTGAAGTCACTGCTTTACGCAGGGCGTCCGGGGCTTCGTCGGAGCATGCCATAAGGGTAGCTGCGCCTTCGACGGTGCGCCGGGCCAACCGTGCGGACAGGTCTGCCGGCAGGCCTTCGGCCTCGCCCGCCATCGCCATGACTTCGGCCAGCAGGAAGACATAGGCCGTGCCGCAACCCGACACGGCTGCGGCTGCCGGGATGAGTTTCTCGTCGATCGGGCCTTCCACGACACCCAGCGGCAGGAGCAACGCGGTTGCCAAATCAATGTCGGCAGGACCAGCGTCTGGCGGCGCGGTGATCACGGTAACCCCCTGCCCGATGGCGCCCGGCATATTCGGCATGGCCCGCACCACCCGGGTCGACTCAAATGACGCCGCCAGTTGCTTGAGCAGGACGCCGGCCATCACCAACACGACGAGCGTATCGGGCCCGATAGAGGGAGAGGTGTCTTCTATGGAGGCGGCAAAGACTTGCGGCTTCACCGAAAGGACCACGATGTCGGCGGGCCCGGGTTTCAGGTTGAGCGTGATCTTGCCGGCCGCCGCCCAGCCGGACACTTCGTCCGAAGGCCTCGGCGTGACGATGATGATTTGTGATTGGGTCCCGGCGGCCAGCCAGCCGCGCACAAGGGCTGCGCCCATGCGTCCGGCGCCGATCAGGGCGATGGTCGGTGCAGGTATTCTTTAATTCTCAGTGGAGGCAGTGTCAGGCTTCGCCGTGGGTTTCGAACATCACGGCTTCAATCGCTTCGCGCGGTGACTTGCCAGCCCAGATCAGGAAATTGAAGGCAGGCACGAACCGATCGGCCGCGCTGATCGATGCGGCAATCGCGGCGCGCGCTTCGCCCGGCGAGACTTCGTCACGGTCGAGCATCGAGAATGTATAGCGGAAAATGATGACGCCTTCGTCGGCCCAATAATCGAAATGACCGAGCCAGAGGCGTTCATTCGCCATCATGATGAGTTCGGCAATCGCCGCGCGGCGCGCAGGCACCGGCTTCACGTCAAGCGTCATCGAATAATGGATAGCGGACGGATCCGGCCGGTAGGCGAACAGGGCGCCCATGTCGCCCCACTTGGTTTCCGCCACGGCCTGGATCGTGCCGTCCTCGTCGCGGTCGTACTGCCATCCAGCCGTTTCGAGGGCTTCTTCGACCCGCTCAAGCGGATCAGGCAGATCGATCTCAGCGCGGGAGAGATCAAGGCTCATACGGTTACCCTTTCGGTCGCTCGTGTACGGTGCAGGATTCGCACAAGGAGGCCAAGGGCCACTAAGCAAGCGAGCGGACGCGCGTCCACCCGGTTCTGCAGACTTTACGGCTTATTCCTCAGCTCTTGCCTTTTTCGGCTTCGCCGCTGCCTCCAGTTTTTCGATGCGCGCTTCGAGCGCCTCGACGCGCTCAAGCGCGGCCGTGGCGAGGGCTTTCAGGGCCTCGACTTCGTCGCGTCCGGCCAGGTCCATGTCGGCGATCAGGGCCCGCACACGCGACTGGGCGGCGGTCTTGGCTTCCTCGCCGGCGGCGCGGGCAGCGCCCATCGCGCCAGTCATCAGACCGGCAATGTCATCAAGCAGTGGATTTGTGTTCGCCATGAGGCTACTCCTTCGCGCGGGGGCGGCTGGGCCATGATTGGCAGCTGCCTAACAGATAGGACGCGTTCCAGACAGGGAAAAGACGCCGCATGACAGACCTCCTGACCCTGATCGCCCTGCCCATGGCAGCCGGCGGCCTGCCTTTTCCGGAATTCAGCCCGGCGCTGGTCTCGATCGACTTGGGTTTTATCGGCCTCGGCACCTTTCACCTGCGCTGGTACGCCCTTGCCTATATCGCCGGCATCATGCTGGCCTGGCAGTACGCAACAGCGCTGATCAACCGCCCGGCCATGTTCGGCGGCAAGAGCCCGGCAACAAAAGACGATCTCGACGATATCATGTTCTGGATCATTCTCGGCATAATCCTTGGCGGACGGTTCGGCTACGTCCTCTTCTACATGGTGCCCTACCAGCAGGACGTGATCGCGGCGAACCCGCTGAGCGTGCTGAAGATATGGGATGGCGGCATGTCGTTCCATGGCGGCCTGATCGGCGTGACGCTGGCCATCGTGATGATTGCGCGCCGACGGAAGCAGAGCCTCCTGTCGCTGGGCGACATTGCCGGCGTCGTGGCGCCGATCGGCATCATGTTCGGGCGGCTGGCCAATTTCATCAATGCCGAACTCTATGGCCGCAAGACCGACAGCGCGCTCGGCGTGATCTTCCCTGAAGGCTATGTCCCCGGCTCGACGCCGTCGGCCTATGACTGGGTTGCGAAACAATGGGTCTATACGGGCCAAGAATTCGCCCGCCATCCGAGCCAGCTCTATGAAGCCGTCCTGGAAGGCCTGCTGCCGGTAGTCATCGCGTCGCTCCTGATCTGGAAATTCGGCGCATTGAAAAAACCCGGCCTGATCGCGGGCCTGTTCCTGCTGATGTATGGCACAGGCCGCTCTGTGGTCGAGAATTTCCGCCTGCCGGACTCATTTGCGAGCGACCTGCCCTTCGGCCTGACCATGGGCATGATCCTGTCGGCGCCGATGTGGATCGGCGGCGCGTGGCTGGTCTGGAATGCGCTCAAGTCAAAGCCCCTGCACTCACCCGACTAGACTGACATGACCCTGAAAGAACGCCTCATCCGGCTGATCGAAACCGGCGGCCCGATCCCGGTTTCGACCTATATGCAGCTTGCCTTGCACGACCGGCAGGATGGCTATTATGCGACGCGTCCCGGCCTTGGACGCGACTTCATCACCGCGCCGGAAACGAGCCAGATCTTCGGCGAATTGCTGGGCCTTTGGGTCGTGCATGAATGGCAGGCGATGGGGTCGCCGGACGCCTTCTGCCTGGTCGAGATTGGTCCGGGTCGCGGCGTGCTGATGCAGGACGCACTGCGCATGGCCTTCGTCGCGGGCGGCAAGCCATTTGCCGATGCAATGCAGCTGGTGCTGGTCGAGGCGAGCCCGGCCCTGCGTGACGTGCAGGTGGAACGTCTCGCAATCTATGAACCGCAATTTGCCGAACAGGCGTCCGAAGTGCCGGATCTGCCGACAATCATTCTCGCGAACGAGTATCTCGATTGCCTGCCCGCCCGCCAGTTCCGGCGCGACGGGGAGGCATGGCACGAATGTGTCGTGGGCCTTGATTCAGACGGCGCTCTGGCCTTCGGCCTTGCCGCCGACGGCGGCGCGCCGCCTGAAGACGCGGCAAAGTCAGCGGCCTGCGTGGAAGTGCAGACCGGACTCGACATCCTCATCGCCGAGCTCGCGACCCGCGTGGCGAATGGCGCGCCCGTGCACGCGCTGTTCATCGACTATGGTCGGGTCGATGCAGCACCGGGCGACTCCCTGCGCGCTTTCAAGGACGGCGTGCAGGTTTCGCCGCTGCATGCGCCGGGCGAGACGGACCTCACTGTCGACGTGGATTTCGGGCGGCTGAAACGGCTGGCCGAAAGTGCGGGGCTTGATGTGACCGGGCCTGTGCCGCAGGGCATGTTCCTGCTCGGCCTCGGCGCGCAGGCGCGGCTCAACCAGCTCGTGAAAGCAAACGAGGAGGATGGTGACGTGATCTTCAGCGCGGCCCAGCGCCTGATCGACCCGAAAGACATGGGTGAGCGCTTCAAGGTGATCTGCCTGTCCAGCAAGGGCCTGCCGAAACCGGCGGGGTTCTAGGCGGGCAGCTTGATCGCGTTGGCGTCGTCCAGCAGCACGACGTTCGGGGCGTGCTGGCGCGCCTTTTCGGCCTCGACGCTGGCAAAGGCGGCAATGATCACCTTGTCACCGACAGCGAAGTGGCGGGCTGCCGCCCCGTTGACGCCGATCGTGCGCGAGCCGCGCGGGGCTTCGAGCGCGTAGGTCTGGATGCGCGCGCCATTGGTGACGTTCCAGATGTCCACGCGCTCGTGCGGCAGAATGCCGGAGGCGTCCAGCAGGTCCTGGTCGATGGACACGGAGCCTTCATACTGCAGGTCACACTGGGTGACGGTGGCGGAATGAAGTTTGGCTTTCAGCATGTTGAGCAACAAGGACGTGCCCTCCCGGCAATTAGACAGCGTGGCAAATATGCTCAGAATGAGTATATGGGGTTCTGCTGCCCCGTCGGCAATCGGCTTATTGCATTGCAGCATAGGCCCGGTAAAGCCCCATTTTCAAAGCGCCTGAAGTCGCCGCTGCAGTATCCACTACAATATTGATGCAGAATACACGCCGTGTGCGAAGACAAGGAAAATCACTCGCCTTGACCGTCCAACCCCATTACCATTCTGTTAACCACGGCACGAACACGCAGGGGACGACAGGAATGAAGTACAGTCAGATCATCATGCTTGCGCTCACACTTATTCTCGCAGGCTGTGCCTCGCAACAGGTCGAACCGGGTGGGTCCGCACCGCAATCCGAAGTTACACCACCTCCTCCTCCTCCTCCTCCTCCGCCTCCACCACCGGTCTATGAGGAGAAGGAAGCCGCAGAATATCCGCCGCCGCCCATGGTTGGTTCGGCTGGGCCCAGCCGCGGATTGCCCGGCGATCGTGACATCGACTTCAACGACCTGCCTTCCACCTCAGCCAGGTCACCCGCCCCCACGCCGCGCCGGTCCACCGGACGCGCTGTCAGCAGTGCCAAGCCGGCGAAGGACTATCTGCCCTTCATTGATGTCGCGATTGACGAAAATGCGCTCTATTCCGAATATGGACTGATGTTGCAGGACCGCTATACGCGCATCCAGATCGTCACCCTCAAGCCGGACGCCTATGACATTGAAGGCGTGTCATCCGGCACCCGCAAGGAGCCAGTCGACACGCGCAACTACAACAAGGAGAGCCGCAACTGGCTCGCGCGGATGATGGGCTCGCGCAATGTCACCCGCACCCTGATCGCCGAATTCGACGTTGCCAAGCCCGACATCAAGGCGACCAAGGCGCTGTTCTCGGCGACATTCTCGTCCGACAGCAGGGAAGGCGAAGCCTGGACAACCAATGAGAGCATCGCCGTCTATGCGACACCCTATTTCAAGGTCGGTCCGAATACGACGATCGAAGGCCGGTTCCGATTGCAGCTCTCCGACGAGCGTCAGGGAAGCGCCGGGGCCAACGTGATGAGCGCGCTGACCACAGCCGCCAACCTGATCGCGCCGACCTCGACACTGGTGACCTATTTCAACCAGCCGCTCATGCTCGAAGCCTCGAACTTCCTCAACACGTCCTCGACCACGCTGTTCGGTCAGTCGATTACCGAGCAGTCAATCAGCGCCTTCTCGGTCAAGTCATGGAGTGACACACCGATCCTGGTTGTCTCGGCCGAACTGCCGGAAGCCAGCAATATCAAGCAGACAAAGGGCAAGGGGGCGATCGGCCAGTGGGCGGTCTATCTCGACCAGCCGATTCCTTCGATCTTCACGGCAGCCACGTCCGGCTATGACAGCCAGATGCCGGACTATACCGGCATTCCGTCCGGAGACATCCTCGCCTTTGAAGTGGGAGAGGACCTGACCGTGTATGACTATGTTTTCTCGCGCCTCGACCTCGCCGACCGGATCGCCAGCCTGAACGATACAGCCGATGCCGATACGGCCCGCCTGATCTGCAGCCGGATCGAACGCGGCATGTCGGAAATCGGGTTCACGAGTTTTGATGCCGCCGCCGCCGTATGGGCAGCCTCCGCCAGCGACCAGTTCAACTATGCTGCCCAGACCGCCCTGCAACAGGAAGGCATCTGCGAGGGCATGGACCGGTGGCATGCAATGGGCGGCTGAGGGCGCCTGTTCAGTAGGGACTGGATTGCGCACGGATCGTCGCCGAGGACGTGCACAGGCGAATACTTCACCTTTTATTTGTCAGCGGCGCTGGACAGAAAGATTAACTAAAAGTAAACGTCGCCAATCGGGCTGGGGACGCAGCGTGCGAATAGAGGATGTTCAAGACGCGCTAATTGCCCTGCGCACAGGGTGGACGGCACTGCGCCATAGCGCGCGATGCATCTATGGCGTGTATCTCGCGGCCAGTCATGACCTGCCCGCAATCACGGTATCTGACAGCGGACTTCTCTTTATCGGCAAGACCGAATCCGGCACGTCACCGCAGGATCATTTCGACCCGCCCGGCAGGGACAGCGGCACCAGCACCGAGCGCCGCACCCTCGGCGCCCTGCTGCGGAAAGACCTCGACCTGACGGCGCAGCCAGGATCGCTCGACATCAACAGCGGGAACGTGTCGAGCTTTTGTTTCTCCCCGTCAGGTGAGGCGCGCCTGTCTGACTGGATCCGGACATCGCTGCTCGTGTCGCGCCTGCCTTTCGGCGGCGATGTGGCATCCGCCGAATCCCTGCTGGTCCGCCATTTGGAACCACCGCTGAATATCACCAACTGGCATAATCCCCAGCGCGACCATATCATGAACATGCGCCGCATCTGTGCCGAAGAGGCCCTTCTCTGCCTCGACGAATGAACGGTTCAGCCAGCCTCGATCCGCCACGGCGGAAAGGGGCGGGCGCTTCCGGCATGGTAGAGACAAGACGCGGCTGCCTGCGGTATCTCTCAACCAGGCCTCTGTCCACAACCTGGACTGGTCAGACGGGCCGGTCTGAATGTCGATTCCGCATGAGCGCAGGCGCGAGACTTCGCTCGCAACATCCTCCACCATCGAATTAGATGGCCGGGTAATCCGAGAGCGGTGGAGTTTCGACCGTATGCAGTGACTGGGTCGTCGGTTCGCCGCCATCGCCTGCGGGGCATTCAAACCGCGCATTGCGCGGCGGTAAATCAACAATCTGAATCAGGCCAAGCGTCTTGTGGAAAGCGACACTCGCCGCATAATTGGTGCACGGCACGGTGATCTGGTTGAGACGCACTCAACGCGCCGCTTCGAAGTCTGACACGTCCGAAAACACATGATGGATAAAGCGGCTGAATTTATGCCGCTTCGGCAAGCCCAATGCAAAATCCGCCGTCTGGAACGCGGCCTCCCACGTTTCAGCTGATACAGGCCCCTTCATGTCCGCGTCTCCCAGGAAGTCCACGAATATCAAATGGGCATTGACCTTGTTCCGGCGCAGGAAATCCAGATGGGCAATCCTGTTGGCATATTGGAAGAAACTTGTTTCCCAGGCTGATTTCTCACTTACGCCCGGGTAAGCGCAAATGCCACCCTGATCTGGTCAAGAGACCGCCGACTGGCGGTTGTGGGTGACGAGAAGAACGCCCGGATGTGGGCTTTCGCTTCTACCAGCACAATACCGCCGTCGAAAACGCCGAGCGCACCCCATTGCGGGCCGCGCGCTGGCCAGAATTCGCGCAGGTTGGGTGTAAGCGCTTCCAGACCCAGCCGCGCGAGGAACGATGCGTCACGGTGCTCGGCGAAATTGTCTTCTGCGAGAGGGGACACCCAACGCACAGGTGGAAACGAAGAAGGGCAGAGCGTTTGACCGCCCTGCCCCACTGCCAATTGTATCCATTTCAGGCTACCGCGCGTACCGCGTGGCTGCTCTAGCCTCATGCCCGTTACGTATCGAGGAAGCTGCGCAGCTTGCGGCTGCGGCTCGGGTGCTTGAGTTTCCTCAGCGCCTTGGCTTCGATCTGACGAATACGTTCACGCGTCACACTGAACTGCTGGCCGACTTCTTCCAGCGTGTGATCGGTGTTCATGCCGATACCGAAACGCATACGCAGCACACGTTCCTCACGCGGGGTGAGCGAGGCAAGCACACGGGTCGTGGTTTCGCGCAGGTTCGACTGGATCGCGGCATCGACGGGCAAGAGTGCCATCTTGTCCTCGATGAAGTCGCCGAGGTTTGAATCCTCGTCGTCGCCAATCGGTGTTTCGAGACTGATCGGCTCCTTGGCGATTTTCAGTACCTTGCGGATCTTCTCCAGCGGCAGGCCCAGCTTTTCGGCCAGTTCTTCCGGGGTCGGCTCGCGGCCGATCTCATGCAGCATCTGGCGCTGGGTGCGGATGATCTTGTTGATCGTCTCGATCATGTGCACCGGGATACGGATCGTGCGGGCCTGGTCGGCAATCGACCGTGTGATCGCCTGACGGATCCACCAGGTGGCATAGGTCGAAAACTTGTAACCGCGACGATATTCGAATTTGTCGACAGCCTTCATCAGGCCGATATTGCCTTCCTGGATAAGATCCAGGAATTGCAGGCCGCGATTTGTGTATTTTTTGGCAATCGAAATCACAAGGCGGAGGTTGGCTTCGACCATTTCCTTCTTGGCGATGCGCGCTTCGCGCTCACCCTTCTGAACTGTCTGGACCAGCACCCGGTAATTATCGATCGGAATGCCGATTTCCTGGGCAATTTCCGAAATCTCGCCGCGCACCTCTTCGATGTCTTCCGTCTTGCCGTCGACGAAGCGTTTCCACTTTGCCGACAGGGCCCGGACGAGATTGCTCCATTCCGGCTCCAGCTCGTGGCCGAAATAGTTCTCGAGGAATTCCTTGCGCGGCACGCCATGGGCGTCGGCCATGCGCATCAGCTTGCCCTCAAGGCCCATCAGCTTCTTGTTTATCGCGTACAGCTGCTCAACCAGCGCTTCGATACGGGCATTGTTGATGTGGATCGTCTTAAGGCTCTCGACGATATTGTTCGAGAGTTCGTCATACTCTGCCTGTGCCTTGGGGGTCAGGTCCTTGCCTTCGAGGCGGCGGTTGACGAGCTTGTCCTGGAGCTTGCGGTAGCGTCCGAACCCGTCCGCGATCTCGTCGAGCTTGGCCAGCACGCCGTCACGCAGTTCGGCCTCCATGGCCGACATGGACATCGCCGCGGCATCATCCTCGTCGTCGTCCTCGTCGTCGGTAGTTTCGCCTTCCGCGCCTTCGGCCTTTACTTCGTCCTCGTCTTCTTCTTCCTTGGGCTTAGGTTCCGGCGGCGGGTTTTCCGCGCCATAGGTGGCTTCAAGGTCGATCAGGTCGCGCAACAGAATGCGCTCGTTCATCAGCTCGTCGCGCCACACCATCATGGCTTCGAAGGTCAGCGGACTTTCGCAGAGCCCCCGGATCATCGCATCGCGGCCGGCCTCGATACGCTTGGCAATCGCAATCTCGCCTTCACGCGAGAGCAGTTCCACGGCGCCCATTTCGCGCAGGTACATGCGCACGGGATCGTCAGTGCGGTCAGAGCCGCGCGCGTTGCCCTTCTTGGTGACAACTTTCTTGTCTTCAATCTTGGTGAGCGCCTTGCCTTCGGCTTCGGCCTCTTCCTCGCTCTCGACCACCGCGATCCCCATTTCGGAGATCTGGCTCATCACGTCCTCGATCTGGTCAGACGTGATTTCGTCAGCCGGAAGCATGGCGTTGACTTCATCATGCGTGATGAAACCACGCTTCTGGGCCTTCTTCAGGATTTTTTTGACGTCGGTCGCGTTGAAATCGACAAGGGTGGCGTCGCCGTCCTTCTCGTCTTCGCCTTCACCATCGCCTGCGGTGTTCTTTTTCTTCTTGGTGGCTGTTGCCATTCAAATATCTCCCATGGGAAAATCCACCGCTGCCCTGATGGATCGCCCAAAAAAACTGACCTGCGCCTTAGCTTTCGCCGACTTTTCCTGCTGCCTCGTTCATGCGGGCCCTCAGGGCCCGGCGTTCTGCGACAAGCTGGTGACGCCGGCGCCACGCTGATGGCGACGCCGTTGACTCCCCGCTCGCAGCATCCATGCCAGAGCCGGGTTCCTGCCCGTCGGAACTTCTCACCGCCATGTATTGCTCGAGGGCTATCAGCCATTCCCGTGCCTCGGGCCCATCGGCCGCTATCTGAGGCGTATCAGGATAATCTTTGAGCAATCTGGAAGCGCGCATGTTCCCTGCTTCGAGTAAATGGGCGCTCAGGGCCCTGCGGTCAATAGGTTTCCCTGCGTTCACAAAGTCGAGGATGCAGTCCCGTATCTGGCTGACGTCTGGATCGGGAAAGGCCAACACGGCCAGCGTTTCGGCGCCGAAGTCGAGCAGGAACGGGCTGTCGATCGCGCGAACGATCGCGCCGAGACCGCGAAGCTTGGCCGGCGCGCCGCCCTTCAGCGCCGCCTGGCCGGAATCTCCTGACGCGGGATTGTGTCCCGTTCCGGGGCGTTTCTTGTTGTTATTGCTGCGATTTGCCTGACGCACCTGCCAGAAGTGATCGCGCATGCGCGCCTTGAGATCGCGCTCATAGGCCGCCCGCACGCCGGGGTGTTTAACCTGGGCCGCTGCCGCCGCCAGGCGCGCCTCGAGACCGGCCTGGCGTTCAGGCGTGTCGAGCGGTTCGGCGTCGCGTTCCCGTCGCCAGAGCAATTCGGACAGCGAAAGACGGTTATCGAGCGCTTCGGCCATCGCGGCGGGTCCGCGCGCGCGAATCAGATCGTCCGGGTCCATCCCGTCGGGCAAAAGCACGAAATAAAGCGACCGCCCGGGCTCGACATGCGGCAGGGCCCGGTCGAGCGCCCGGAAGGCGGCGCTCAGGCCGGCCCGATCGCCATCAAAGCAGAGCACCGGCTCGGGCCCGGCGCGCCAGAGCAGCGCGATCTGGTCTTCGGTCAACGCCGTGCCCAGCGGCGCCACGGCATGGCCGAACCCCGCTTCGGTCAGGGCGATGGCATCCATATAACCTTCGCAAACGATCAGCCCGCCGCCTTCACCATGGCCCAGCGCCTCGCGCGCCGCCTTGTAGCGATAGAGGACACGGGATTTGTGGAAGAGCGGCGTGTCGCCAGAATTCAGGTATTTCGGCTTGGCGTCGGGCGTCAGGCCCCGGCCCCCGAAAGCGATGATGCCGCCCCGCGGATCCGGGATCGGGAACATCAGCCGCCCGCGGAAGGCGTCATAGGGCTCACCGCCCTTGTCGCTTTCCTTGGCGAGGCCCGCCTCGAGGATTTCCGCGATCGTGAAGCCTTCGGATTTAAGGTGCTCTGTCGTCTTGCGCCAGTCGTCCGGGGCAAAGCCAAGCCGGTGCCTGCGCCAGGCGGCCGGCAGGAGGCCGCGCCCTTCAAGATAGATCCGTGCCGCCGCGCCCTCGGAGGCTTGCAGGCAGTCTTCGAAATAGGTTGCCGCCGCCTCGCAGGCCGCTTGCAGGCGCTTGCTGTGGTCATATTCCTCGGCCGCTTCCGGGCTCGCTTTGGGCAAGCTCATGCCTGCTTCCTCGGCCAGTTTCTCGACGGCCTCCATGAACGACAGCCGCTCCGTCTCCATCACGAAGCTGATGACATCTCCGCCCATACCGGAGGAAAAGCATTTAAAGATGCGTTTCTGGTCGTTGACGTAGAAACTCGGGCTCTTCTCGTTGGTGAACGGAGACAGCCCGACCCATTCCTTACCCTTCTTGACCAGTTTCACCTTGCGACCGATCACGTCCGAAGGCCGGATGCGGGCCTTCAGTTCATCGACGAAGCCATCAGGGATGCGAACAGTTTGGGACATTCAGGCGAGTGTAGCGCGTCGGGCCGGATTCGGGAACGCACAGAATACCGGTAGGACACCGGCAAAAAATGGCCCCACCTTCCGGCAGGGCCACTCTTTGAGCGCGAGATGGACTCAAACGGTGCCTCAGGCGTCGTTCAGGACCGGCGCTGTTGCCAGCTGTTGCGGCGTCAGGTTGACGATCACCTCACCATTGCTGTCGCCCTGGACAACCGTGACCGCGTCAAACCCGATCACGAGGCGATCCGCTGAGGCGACACCGGACATGCCATCGGTCACGACGGCATGCTTCACCGACCCGTCAGAGCTGATGATAAGGTCGGTGATGCGCGTGTATGTGTCGGCGACGGCGAGTTCGGCATTGGTGCCGATCAGTTCAGACGCCAGACGGTAATCGTCGATGCCATCCTGTTCAAATTCGGCCACGCCTTCGAGCGATTCATCGACGAGCGCCGCAGAAATGGTCGGCTCACCCTCGGCATCCAGTTTCACGGTCACCGCGCTGAATGGCAGCGTGCCGAGGTGACCGGGAACACCGAGGATACCGCCAGCACGGAAAACGATTTGGCTCGGACTCATGTCTTTGCCGATCAGCACGTCCGCCACGGTGGCGATGGTCTTGCCATCCACGCCGACGATAGTGTCGCCGATCAGGTCAGAAGCTCTGAATTCGCCAGCCGCCATGACGTAGGCCGGGCGCGCCAAGGCCGTTTCAGTCAGTGCCGTATTGTCGACGGTTCCGTCAGACATTGCGCGGTTGGCGTCTGCCGGTTCGGAATAGGCGGAATTGTTAGCGTCGGCTGTTTCAGTTTGTGTGTCAGCACCGGAGCATGCAGCCAGGGCGACCATCAGGGCAGCGGCGCTAACGGGGGCAATGAGGTATTTCATAGGATGTTCCTTTCCTTGCGAGAACACCCGTCAAACGCGAGGGGCGTGCGCTAGGTTCCGGAAAAAGCCTGCAATTTTGAACGCGAACAATCGCGCGGCACCTGTCGCGCGCAACATTTTCGAAATGAAGCAACGGGTTGCCGCGTCAGGATCGTGTCAGGGCGTCGCGAACGGCTTTGCCGGCGGTGCCGGAATCGACCATGCCCGGGAACTTGTCCTTGAGCGCTGACATGCAGCGGCCGACATCTTTCAGCTTGGACGCGCCAAGGTCCTCGACGATATCCTGCACAGCTGCCTCAAGCTTTGCCCCACTGAGGGGGACCGGCAGGAATTTCTCGATAACCTCGATTTCCTCGCGCTCACGGATCGCGTCCTCGATCCGACCGGCTGAGTCGTGTTCGCGGGCGGAGACTTCGCGTTGCGCCACCATGGTTTCAAGCACGGCGCGGACATCGGCGTCCGGACAACCTTCTCCCACGCCCCGGCCACGTGCGCAGACGTCACGGTCACGTACGGCGCACTCGATCAGGCGCAGCGTGGCAAGTTCCACGTCGCTCGCGCCTTTTTCGGTCTCGGATTTGAGTGCCTGGACGATGCGCGCCTTCAGCGACATCGTCTCACTTGTATCCTCTTTGCCCATGCCGCTATTGCCTTTCACATACCGCGAACGCCAGTTTGCTTGACGATGCGTAGACTCAGCCCCATTAACCGGACGAAATCTCGGTCGGTTGGGTTAACGATCGGAAAACGGTCCGGAAGCGAAATGAGATATGACTAAAGACACGAAAATTCAAGCGGGCTCGCCTGCGACGGGAGCAGTTGCCCTTGCGGATGGCACGGTTTTCCTGGGATTCGGCGCAGGCGCTGCAGGTACGAATGTCGGGGAGCTCTGCTTCAACACCAGCATCACCGGTTATGAGGAAATCCTGACCGACCCTTCCTATGCGTCGCAAATTGTCCTTTTTACATTCCCGCATATCGGCAATGTCGGTGCAAATATGGACGATCAGGAGGAATCCTCGCCTGCTGCCGCCCATGCAGCGCGAGGTGCGATTTTTCGCGAACCGATCACGGCGCCTTCCAGCTGGCGCTCAACCCAGCATTTCGATGACTGGCTGAAAGCACGCGGCATTATCGGCCTGTCCGGCGTCGATACCCGCGCGATGACTCGCCTGATACGCGAGCGCGGCATGCAGAAGGCCGCTATCTGCCACCAGCCCGAAGGCGGCATCGACACCGATGCACTGGTCGCACAGGCACGGGCCTGGAAGGGTCTCGACGATGCCGATCTGGCCGCCGATGTCGATGGCGACGCCAATTATGACAACACCCAGCAGCTTTGGCAGGCGGGCAGCGGCTATGGCGTGCTTGAGAACGCCAAGTTCCACGTCGTCGTCGTCGATTTCGGCGTGAAGAAGAACATCTTGCGCAACCTTGCCAGCGTGGGCGCCCGCACGACAGTCGTAAACGGTGACACGACGGCTGCCCAGATTGCGGCGCTCAAGCCCGACGGCGTGGTCTTCTCGAACGGTCCGGGCGATCCGGCCGCCACGATCCTGCGTTCAGGCGCCATGATCCGCGACGTGATTGCCAGCGGCACACCTATCCTCGGCATCTGCCTCGGCCACCAGTTGCTGGCCCTCGCCCTCGGCGCAAAGACGATGAAAATGGCACAGGGCCACCATGGCGCGAACCATCCCGTGAAAGACATCGCGACCGGCAAGGTTGAAATCGTCTCGATGAACCATGGCTTCACAGTCGACCCGTCCACGTTACCAGCCGGCGTCGAGGAGAGCCACCGCTCGCTGTTCGACGGCACGAATTCCGGCCTCAGCGTCGCCGGCAAGCCAATCATCTCGGTCCAGCACCACCCTGAAGCCTCCCCCGGCCCACAGGACAGCTTCTACCTGTTCGCGCGGTTCGCCGACCTGATGGAGGGCCATCGCGGGTGACGCCTCCGGTACGCACCGGGCTGCCCGGCGCGTCTGAACCCATCTATGCCCCTATCCCGGTTCCCGGCGACAATCGTGTCGGCGTCATTTCCGGTGACATCGCGTCGCAAGGCTGGAGCTGGCAACCCAACTTCCTGCCCGACGACCTGACAGCTGCGCTGCGAGCCGAAATCTTCGCCCGCGATGCCGAACAGGAACTCGCCATCGCCGGGATCGGACGGGAGGACGCCTTCCAGCTTGATCGCTCGGTGCGCCTCACCCGCATTTCATGGATGGACGGATCGAGCGCCCCACAGCGGGCGTTTTTCGACTGGGCCGAACAGCTTCGGAAAAATCTCAACCACGCCCTGCTGATCGGTCTGTTCGACTTCGAGTCCTGCTATGCGGTGTATCCGGAGGGCGGATTCTATGATCGCCACCTCGACAGTTTCGAGGGCGCCCGCAACCGGGTCATGTCGCTGGTCGTCTACCTCAACGAGGACTGGACGGACGAAAAGGGCGGCGCACTGGTCATATGGCCGGAACGCGCCAGCCCCTCAGACGGACCCGCCGCCCGCCTGCTGCCCCACGGCGCGGGTGTGGCGTTCATGCTGTCAGAGACCGTGCCCCACGCTGTCGAAGTCACGCATGCGCGGCGCTACGCGATTGCCGGCTGGTGGCGCGTCAACCAGTCCGGTGACTCCCGCGTCGATCCGATGACCTAACGCAGGCCGCGCAGCAATTTCTCGAAGGCGTCGAACAGCGTATCCGCCGTGATACCAGAGTCCTTGCGCGTCAGGGCAAAGCCAGCGCCGTTCAATGCGTTTAGCAGCATGACCGACAGGGGCACCACGCCATCTTCGCTGATCAGGCCTTTTTGGGCCAGGTAGCTTAAGCCTTGTTCCACATTGTTGCGGCCAAGCCGGTCGTCGTTTTCCTGCCAGCGCGCGAGGCCCATGACGGCGCGCCCGTCGATCAGGACAATTTGCTGGTAGGCCGGGGTGGCGGCCCACTCGAAATAGGCGCGTGTGCCGGCGAGCATGGCCGCATAAGGGTCCTCTTTCGATCGACCCGCCGCTGCGGCTGCACGCGCTTCGGAATCCATCTGAAGCTGCAATGACTTCCACACTTCCAGGAACAAGGCTTCCTTGCTGGCGAAATGGTGGAACAGGGCGCCCTTCGTGGTGCCTGCCGCTGCGACAATGCTCGCGATGGATGCGCCAGCATAGCCTTCTGTTTCAAACAGCTGCCTCGCGGCATCCAGAATGGCTCGGCGGGTTTCTTCAGCTTGTTCCGGCGTCCTCTTGACCATCGAATTTCCTGGATTGAAAGTCTATCATACCAGTGGTATGTAAAACTTACAAACGGGTGCGGCTCATCCGTTGAATTTGAATAAAAACAAAGCAGGCTGGGTGGGGGATCCGTACAGGCTTGCAGTTGGTGGACGAGATGGCCGCTCCGTTTCCTTTTCGGGATGCCGGGGCGGCCATTTTCGTTCCAACGCGGCAAAGGCGGCTCACCTCCGCTTGGATGCCCTTTGCGCCGCTCAGCGACGGCTATTTCAGCGGACCGCAACGGCGCTCATATTGCGCAATCGCCTCTGGCATCCATTGCCGGAAGTTTTCCACGCGAGTCGAAGAGGCCGGGTGGGTCGACATCCATTCCGGCGGGCTCTGGCCCTCGTTCAGCTTGCCCATGCGTTCCCACAATTGCGGTGCCTCGCGCGGATCGTAACAGGCGCGCACGAGCAGATCGAGACCGATCTTGTCGGCCTCCGTCTCATGCGCGCGCGAGAATTTCAGCACCGTGCCCTGCGCCGCCACGCCGAAGGCCTGCATGATCGCCCGCTGCTGGCTGACATCCATGTCTCCGAGACCTGCGCCGACGGCTATCTGGCCCATCTGCATCACCTTCTGCTGGCTCATGCGTTCAGCGCCGTGATGCGCCAGCGCATGGCCGATCTCATGTCCCATCACGACAGCCAGTTTGTCGGGATCACTTACATCCTCCAGGGTCACCTGCCCGTCGCCATTGCCCGTTATGTCGAGAATGCCGGTATAGACCGCCACATAGCCGCCCGGCAGGCAGAACGCATTCGGCGTCGCGGAATCCACCACGTAATAGGTCCAGTCGAACTGGTCGGCGACCGGCGTGAAGGCATAGCCTTGCGCCTCCAGCTCCGCTTCCAGCTCGATCGCGGCTGCCTGCAGCCGCTTACCGATTCTGCGCACGTCTTCTGTCAGGGTCCGTTCGGCGCCCTGGCACTCGCTTTCAGACGCACACAGCACTCGGTGGCCCTGCTCCTGTTCCTGGTTGAGGATCTGAAAATAGGATTGCTGGCCGAGCTTGACCTCATCCTGCAGCGACATCGTGTTCAGCTGCTTGCGACCGGAGAACGGCACCTCGGTCTGGTTCATCTGCCAGTAGATGAACAGGCCGACCAGACCGATTATAATGATCATGAACCGGCCGCCCAGCAGTCCGCCGCCTCGCCGTCTTTGTGGCATACGCATGGTGTGGGCCTTTCCGGAAAACATCGTTGCGACGAGTAATAAACGAGCCTTCCCCGACGCGAAAGCGCGTGAGGTGCTTCACGAACGGTTCCTGCGACGCTATCTCTAGGACTATGTCCGAACAAACACGCAAGCCAAAGCTGGAAATCCGGATCATCCCGGTGACTCCCCTGCAACAGAACACGTCCATGATCTGGTCGACCGAGACCATGGAAGGCGTGTTCATCGATCCGGGCGGCGAAGTCGACCGGCTGATGGGCGCGGCCGAACAGTTCGGCGTCAAGATCGTCGCCGTCTGGCTGACCCACGGCCACCTCGACCATGCCGGCGCCGCGACCGCAGTGTCCGAGCGCACCGGTTGCCCGATCATCGGGCCGCACGAGGACGATCAGTGGCTGCTCGACGAGCTGGAAGCCCAGGGCGCCAAATACGGAATCACGGATGGCCGGAACGTGAAACCCGACCGCTACCTCCACGATGGCGACGAACTGGAACTGGCCGGCCTGAAATTCGGCGTGGCCCACTGTCCGGGGCACACGCCCGGCCATGTTGTGATCTATAACAAGGAAGGCGCCCTCGCCTTTGTCGGCGATGTCCTGTTCCAGGGCTCGATAGGCCGCACGGACTTTCCGCGTGGCAACCACCAGCAGCTCATCGACTCGATCACGGAAAAACTCTGGCCGCTAGGCAACGAAATGCGGTTCGTGCCGGGCCACGGACCGATCTCGACCTTCGGCCATGAACGCCAGTCCAATCCTTTCGTCAGCGACGCCATTACCGGGTATCAGGGTGCGGCCCAGGAAGGTGCCGACGCGATCAGCCAGAAACTGGCCAAGCGCTGGACCTGACGGCACGTAAACGCCTGTTTTCCTGACAGCCTTGTCACGTTCGTGTCGGAACCGCTCCGGTCGCGGGGCGTTTGCACCCCGTGATCAAGACAAGGCGCACACAATGAAAACCTCCATAAAGCTCTTCGCCGCCGGCGCCAGCGCACTCGTGCTGGCCGCCTGTACCTCAAGCGGCGCGACGGAACGTAACGCCGCTTACGGCGCTGCCGCAGGCGCAGTCGCCGGTGCGGTTATCGGCAACAATGTCGGCGACGGCGATGCCGGTCGCGGCGCCGCTATCGGCGCAGTGCTTGGCGGTTCTGCCGGCGCGGCCAAAGGCTGTACCGAAGCCGAAGACTGCGACATGCCCGGCGTCAAGGACCAGGAAGACGAGCGCGACGCTGATGGCGACGGCTACGCCAACGCCTATGACCGCTACCCTTACGACTCGCGCCGCTGGTAGACCCGCGCCTCCGGGCCGGCAGGCGTCCTCCACTTGAAGCCCCGCACCCGGGAAACGATGCGGGGCTTTTCGCATGTCATAGGCCTGATTATCCTTGCTTATGCCTGCGACTCCCAGCTATCAGGCACCCGTTTGACCGGGAGCAGGAAACCATTATGCCCAAGCGCACCGACATATCTTCCATCCTGGTAATTGGTGCTGGCCCGATCATCATCGGACAGGCCTGCGAATTCGATTATTCCGGGGTCCAGGCGGTCAAGGCGCTGAAGGCCGAAGGCTACCGCGTCATCCTGGTCAATTCGAACCCCGCCACGATCATGACGGACCCGGATCTCGCCGACGCGACCTATATCGAGCCGATCACGCCCGAAATCGTCGAGAAGATCATCGAAGTCGAGAAGCCGGACGCCCTGCTCCCCACAATGGGCGGCCAGACGGCACTCAACTGCGCCCTCGACCTCCACTATGCCGGCGTCCTCGAAAAGCACGGCGTCGAACTGATCGGCGCCAAGGCCGAAGCCATCGAGATGGCCGAGGACCGCAAGCTGTTCCGCGAAGCCATGGACCGGATCGGTCTCGAAAATCCCCGCGCCGCCATCATCGCCTCACCCGAAATCCGCGGCGAGAACGGCAAGATCAAGGGTTATGACCGCCTCACGGGTCTCAAGGCTGCGATGGACGCGCTGGAAACCGTCGGCCTGCCCGCCATCATCCGCCCCGCCTACACGCTTGGCGGCACCGGCGGCGGCATTGCCTACAATGTCGATGAATACGAGGAAATCTGCCGCTCCGGCCTCGCCGCCTCGCCGAACGCCCAGATCCTGATCGACGAAAGCCTGCTCGGCTGGAAAGAATACGAGATGGAAGTGGTCCGCGACACGGCGGACAATTGCATTATCATCTGCTCGATCGAGAATATCGACCCGATGGGCGTGCATACCGGCGACTCGATCACCGTCGCCCCGGCCCTGACGCTGACCGACAAGGAATACCAGATCATGCGCAACGCCTCGATTGCGGTGCTGCGCGAGATCGGTGTCGAAACCGGCGGCTCGAACGTCCAGTTCGCGGTGAACCCGGCAGACGGCCGCCTGATCGTTATCGAGATGAACCCGCGCGTGTCGCGCTCCTCGGCGCTGGCTTCCAAAGCCACCGGTTTCCCGATTGCCAAGATCGCCGCCAAGCTCGCCGTCGGCTACACGCTCGACGAGCTCGACAATGACATTACCGGCGTCACGCCCGCTTCGTTCGAACCCACGATCGATTACGTCGTCACCAAAATCCCGCGCTTCGCCTTCGAGAAGTACAAGGGCGCCGATCCGGTCCTCACCACGGCGATGAAATCCGTCGGCGAGGCCATGGCCATCGGTCGCAACTTCCAGGAAAGCCTCCAGAAGGCGCTCTGTTCTCTCGAGACCGGCCTTTGCGGTCTCGACGACCTCACGTTCGAAACCGACGCCGCGTTGCGCCAGGCCCTCTCCTTGCCCACGCCCGACCGGCTCCAGGTCGTCGCTCAGGCCCTGCGCGAAGGTATGAGTGTCGCCGAGGTCAACGCCGTCACGTCCATCGATCCCTGGTTCCTCAGCCAGATTCAGGAGATCACCGAGGTCGAGGCAAAGGTTCGCGCCAGGGGCCTGCCCGACGATGCCAACGCCCTGATCGAACTGAAGGCCATGGGCTTTTCCGACAAGCGCCTTGGCCAGCTGGTCGGCCAGACGGAATCCTGGGTGCGCGGCTATCGCCACGCGCTCGACGTGCGTCCCGTCTATAAGCGTATCGACACCTGCGCCGCCGAGTTCGCCGCCAAGACGCCCTACCTCTATTCCACCTACGAACACGCCTCCTGGGGCACCGAGGCGCCGGATTGCGAGGCCCTGCCCTCGACGCGCGAGAAGGCCATCATCCTCGGCGGCGGCCCCAACCGGATCGGCCAGGGCATCGAGTTCGACTATTGCTGCTGCCACGCCGCCTACGCGATGGAAGACCTCGGCATTGAATCGATCATGGTCAACTGCAACCCGGAAACCGTCTCGACCGACTACGACACGTCAGACCGTCTCTATTTCGAGCCGCTGACCGACGAGCATGTGCTCGAGATCATCCACAAGGAGCAAAGCGCCGGCACGCTGAAGGGCGTGAACGTCCAGTTCGGCGGCCAGACCCCGCTCAAGCTCGCCGCCACGCTACACAAGGAGAATATCCCGATCCTCGGCACCAGCCCTGAAATGATCGACCTTGCGGAAGACCGCGAACAGTTTGCCGCCCTGCTCGACAGGCTCGGCATCCAGCAGGCCCCGTCACGCGTCGCGCGCAGTGTCGAAGAAGCCGAAGTGAAGGCCAATGAGATCGGCTACCCGGTCATGCTGCGCCCGTCCTTCGTGCTCGGTGGCCGCGCGATGGAAATCGCCCGCAATGACGAAGACCTGCGCCTGTTTGCCGCCGAGGCCCTGAAAGTCTCCGGCGACGCCTCGCTCTTCATCGACCGCTACCTGTCGGACGCCATCGAAGTCGATGTCGACGCCATCTGCGACGGCACCAATGTCCACGTTGCCGGCATCATGGAACATATTGAGGAAGCCGGCGTCCATTCCGGCGACAGCGCCTGCACCCTGCCGCCCTACACGCTGTCGGCCAGCCTGCAGGCCCGTCTCGCCGAGCAGACCATCGCGCTGGCCAAGGCCCTCGAGGTGCGCGGCCTGATCAACATCCAGTTTGCGGTCAAGGGCGACGAGATCTACGTCCTCGAAGCCAATCCCCGCGCCAGCCGCACCGTGCCCTTCGTGGCCAAGGCGGTCGGCGCGCCGATTGCCGCCATTGCCGCCAAGGTCATGGCCGGTGAAATGCTCACCCGTTTCGACCTCACCAATGCCAATCCGCGCCGCGTCGCCGTCAAGGAGGCCGTCTTCCCGTTCGCCCGGTTCCCGGGTGTCGATCCGCAGCTCGGCCCGGAAATGCGCTCGACCGGCGAAGTCATGGGCTGGGACGATGATTTCGGCATGGCCTTCCTCAAATCCCAACTCGGCGTCGGCGTCCGCCTGCCCGAAAGCGGCAAGGTCTTCATCTCGGTGCGCGATTCCGACAAGAAGGGCGTCACCGAAGCGGCCCGCAATCTGGTCAGCATGGGTTTCACGCTGATCGCCACCAGCGGCACCGCCACCTTCCTCGAAGGCGAAGGCCTGCCCGTTTCGCGCATCAACAAGGTGCTGGAAGGCCAGCCGCATATAGTCGACGCCATGATCAATGGAGACGTGCAATTGGTATTTAATACAACCGAAGGTGCGGCATCCTTGTCGGACAGCGCATCGATCCGGCGCACCGCCGTAAACCGAAAAATTCCCTATTTCACAACACTTTCGGCCTCGATTGCCTCGGTTCAGGCCATTGCGAGCCTGAAAACACGGGAAATCTCCGTACGCGCCTTGCAATCAGCCTGACAGAGGCCCACTTGACGGCCTGCATTTTTGCGACAAGCATTTCGCGCCAATAAAAGAATAAGGGACCTGACATGGAACGCATTCCCATGACTGCTGAAGGCCATGTAGCGCTTCAGACAGAACTGAAGGCACTGAAATCCGTCGAACGTCCGAGCATCATCGCGGCGATTGCCGAAGCACGCCAGCACGGCGACCTGTCGGAAAACGCCGAATACCATGCTGCCAAGGAGAAGCAGAGCTTCATCGAGGGCCGTATCAGCGAGATCGACGACAAGCTCGCGCGCGCTGACGTCATCGATGTCAGCAAGTTCTCGGGCATCAAGATCCGCTTCGGAGCGACCGTGACCATCGTCGATGTCGAAACCGAAGAATCCCAAACCTACAAGATCGTCGGCGAAGACGAAGCCTCGGTGAAACTCGGCAAGATTTCCATCACCTCGCCCATCGCCCGTGCCATGATCGGCAAGGAAGAAGGCGACGAGGCAGAAGTCGCCGCACCCGCTGGCGCGAGGGCCTACGAGATCACAAAGGTCGAGTACAAATAAATGGGCGTGCCCGACCTGCTCGGACCTTCCGTCTGGGCGGTGTCAGACGGTCGCGCAGGCAATGCGTCTCAAGTGCGTGCCATCCTGCAGGCCCTCGGCGAAACCCGTCGCTGGATGAAGATCGCCCACATTGAGGGCGCCGCCCATCGCAGCGATCCGGTCACGCTCAGCCCACGCGCGCCCTGGACATGGCTGCCCGCCGACAGATGGCCGCTGCTGACGCATGCCCTGCCGGCCGCTCAGCGCCGCGTGCTAGGCGGCCCGTGGCCGACGGTCTGGATCGCGGCCGGTCGGCGCTCGGCCCCGTTCACACGCGCCGTCCGCGACCTCTCGGGTGCCAAGACGGTGACCGTGCAGATTCTCGATCCGCGCATCGAGTCGACGCATTTCGACATGCTGGTCGCGCCCACGCACGACGCCGTGACCGGCCCGAACGTGATCGAGACAATCGGCTCGCCCTCTTATTTCGCACCCGACCAGATCGAGGATGCCGGACAGGCCTTTGCCGACCTAGCCGACGAGCGCGCCAAGAGCGCCGTGGTCATCATCGGCGGCAATTCAAAGACGCACACATTCACAGCCGCTGCCGCCGAACGCCTCGAAGGCCAGCTACGCCAGCTTGCCGCCGAAGGCTGGCGCCTGCGCATCACCACGTCGCTGCGCACGCCCCTGCCTATGGTTTCGCGCCTGCGCACCCTCGCCGATCAGGTCGGCGCCCGCTTCTGGGCCGGTCCCGAGGATGGCCAGAATCCCTATCTCGCCTGGCTGGCCTTTTCCGATGTCGCCATCGTCACCGAAGACAGTTCCAACATGCTGTCGGATGCCGCCTGGCATGGCCTGCCCGTCCACATTGCCCGCCTCGAAGGCCGACATGAAAAGTTCGACCGCCTGCATGACAGCCTGATCGCGCATGGCGCGGCGCGCTGGTTCGGCGGCACGCTGGAAACCTGGACCTACCCGCCCCTGCGCGAGGCCGACCGCGTCGCCGACGCCATTGTCGCGAAACTGCTGGAGCGCTACCCCCAGCCCGACATCCCCGCCAGCACCAGCCACATCGCCCCGCCCGACTGGATGAGCTGAGGTCTTCAGCCGCCAAATTGCCACGACGCCGCGACCTTGACGTTGCGGGCCGGTTCTGAAACGCCTGCGAAGACGCGCTCATCGTTTTCATCGAAGACATTGTCGACACTGATGTCGAACCGCACGGCATTGGCAAAATCCGGCCGCCAGGTCATGTAAATATCCACAATCGTGTAGCTGTCGCGCTGGTCTGCGATCATAAGGCCACCGGCTCCGTCAGCGACCCGTTGGGCGAATTCAGCAGCGTGTTGAATGCGGGTGCCGAGACGGGCATTCCATTCGGGTACTTTCACACCGGCATTCAGGGCGAGACGATCCGGCGTCGGCGATCCAAGGTCGGACCCGTCTGACAAATCCGGTCCGTCGATGCTGGCATAGCTCAGATGGGTAAACACCCGGTCGGAGTCATAGTCGGCCTCGGCTTCCCAGCCGATTGGTTCTGCATCCGCGACATTGGAAGATTCCGAGGTTCCGGCTGCACCCGCAATTGTTGCACGAGATCCCGGCTTTCGCCAGGAATACGGATTCAAAATTCCCGACACCTGACCCCTACCTCACCCGAACCTCCCCCCAAGCGCCCTTACAGGCGCCGCACGCGCAGGGCAGGCCTAGGCCGCGACCACCCGCTCGTCCGCCGGAAGGGGTTTCAGGATGAACCCGCCGCCCAGGATGCGCGTCGTGCCGTCCGGGTCGTACAGAACCGCAGCCTGACCGCGCGCCACGCCTTCTTCCGGCTCATCGAACCAGATCACCGGAATTGCGCCCTGCCAGCCGAGCCGTCCCGGAACCGGCGGCCGGGTTGAGCGCACCCGCACCAGCACCGGCGCGCCGGCATCAGCGGCGGCTTCCAGCGTGCCCTTGCCGAGCCAGTTCAGCTCTTCCAGCAACAGGCCGGACGTCATCAGCGCTTCGCGCGGCCCGACAACAACCCGCCGGGTCGGCGCATCGATCTTGACCACAAACAAGGGGTCACCCACCGCCACGCCAAGTCCGCGCCGCTGGCCGATCGTGTAATGGATCACGCCTTCATGCTGGCCGAGCACCCGGCCATCAAGGTGCACGATATCGCCCCCGCGCCCGGACCCGGGGCGGAGTTTTTCCACGACTTTCGCGTAAGAGCCTTCCGGCACGAAACAGATATCCTGGCTGTCGGGCTTGGCCGCGACCGGCAGGTTGAACTGGTCCGCCAGTTCGCGAACCTCCGTCTTCGGCAGGCTGCCGAGCGGGAAGCGGATATAGTCGAGCTGGTCGCGCGTCGTGGCGAACAGGAAATAGGACTGGTCGCGGCTCGCATCGGCGGCGCGGTGAAGCTCCGGCCCGTCCTCGCCGTCCGTGCGCCGGATATAGTGCCCCGTCGCCAGGCAATCGGCGCCAAGCTCCTTCGCGGTGCGAAGCAGGTCCGAGAACTTGACCGTCTGGTTGCAGCGGATGCATGGGATCGGCGTCGATCCGGCAAGGTAGGTATCGGCGAAATCTTCCATCACCTGCTCGCGGAAGCGGCTTTCATAATCGAGCACATAATGCGGAATGCCAATCTGGTCGGCCACATTGCGCGCGTCGTGGATGTCTTGCCCGGCACAGCAGGCGCCCTTCTTCTCGATGGCGGCGCCATGATCGTAGAGCTGCAGCGTGATGCCGATCACGTCATAGCCTTCGGCCTTCAGCATCGCAGCCACGACCGAGCTGTCGACCCCGCCCGACATGGCGGCGACGACCCGCGTGTCGGCGGGGCTCTTGTCAAATCCGAGAGAATTCACGCCGCCCGTCCAGGCAGCGGTTTTGGTATTTGTCATCTCATACTCCCACCGGGTTCAAGGCCCGGAGCAGCTTCAGGAATGGCGCATATAGCGCGCGAAGGCAGGAATTGCGAGGGGCAGCCTCAGAACCAGGTCCGCACGCCCGCCACGAAGACCGTGCGTTCGGACGCCTCGCCCGCAGCCTGGAGGTAGTCCGCCGTGCCGCCGAAACTGCCCTGCCACGCGACGCCGATATAAGGCGCGAACTCCCGGACGATTTCATAGCGCAGGCGCAAGCCCGCATCGAGCGAGGTCAGGCCCGAGCCCGTCTCAAGTTCCGGAATGTCCTGCGCGGAGAATTCAGCCTCGACGCGCGGCTGCAGGATCAGGCGCTGGGTGAGGCGGAACTCATACTCGGTTTCAACACGCGCGGTGAGGTCGCCGTCGCTGCTGAGGAAAGCCGCGGCATCGACTTCGAACCAATAGGGCGCGAGGCCCTGAACGCCGAGAACGGCATGCGTGCGGCCCTTGGGCTCGAGATCATATCGGACCCCGCCCTGGAGATCGAAATAGGGCGAGATCGCACGCGACCAGAGCGCCTGCACTTCAGCGTCCTCAATTTCGTCGGTTTCAAGCGAATAGGCGCCCTCGCTCTTGATCCAGAGCTTGTTCAGATCGCCGCCATACCAGGCATTGCCATCCCATACGAGCGCGTCACCCTCCTTCGCCGACTGAACTTCCAGCCGGTCCGCCATGACATAGAATTCACGCGTCGCGCCATGATGCATCTGGACGTTGTGGCGGGCCTCAACCATCTCGTCGGCATTGTAGTATTCATCCGCCATCGACCAGGGCGGCGCTGCACCTTCAGTGTCCTCGGCGAAAATTGGCGCTGCGACAGATATCGCCAGCGCACAAAGGGCAATTCCACGCATCATGGCTTCATTCCCTCATCGCCCATCTCATCATGGTTCATCTTCGCATGATCCATCATCTCGTGGCCCTGATGGTCGGCCATCGGCATCGCCTTTTCAGATGGTAGGACCGAGACGACCTGCATCATGCCGGCGGCCATGTGGAAGAGGAGGTGGCAGTGGAAAGCCCAATCGCCGACATGCTCGGCCGAGATATCCACAGAGAGCTTCTCCGCCGGCTTCACGATCACTGTATGCTTGCGCGGCAGGTGGCCGCTGGCCTCCGCGCCGGGAATGACGAGATCGAAGAACATACCATGCAGGTGGATCGGGTGCGGCATCATCGTGTCATTGATGAGGGTCAGGCGCACGCGCTCGCCTTCATGGAACTGGATCGCTTTTGTAACCTCGGAAAACTTCACCCCGTCGAACGACCACATGTAGCGTTCCATGTTGCTGGTCAGGTGCACGACAATCTCGCGGCCCGGCGGGCGGGTGTCCGGGTTCGGATCGAGGCTGCGCAACTGGCTGTAGGTCAGGGCGCGGTGCCCCACATCGGCCAGGCCAATTCCCGGCTCGTCGAGGCGGCTCACCGGCATGGCCGCAACATTGGCAACACCGGGTCCGCGTTTGATTGGCGCTTCCACGGACACGATCTGGACCTCCGGCCCGTGCGGGTCGGGCATCGCATGCCCCATGGATGCGTGATCCATCCCGGCCTTTGCAGCGTGGCCCATCGCGGAATGGTCCATCGCTTCGCTCTCATCTGCGCCCATGTCCATGGATCCATGCCCCATGGCCGCATGGTCCATGCCCATGTCCTTCATGGTCAGGGTCGGCACCGGACGCAGCGCGGGGACAGCCGCACGCATGCCCGGCCGGGGCCCGAGTGTCGCGACCGCCTGCCCGGACCGGTCGATCGACTCGGCAACGAAGGCGAATGCCTCCGCCGCCTGCGGCGTGACGATCACATCATAGGTCTCGGCCACGCCGATCTGGAATTCATCGACCTCCAGCGGCTGCACATTCAGGCCGTCGGCCTGGACGATTGTCATGGGCAGGCCGGGCAGGCGCACATTGAACAAGGTCATGGCCGCCGCATTGATGATCCTCAGGCGCACGCGCTCGCCGGGAGTGAACACCATATTGAAATTGTCCGCCGTCGACCGGCCATTGATCAGATAGGTGTAAGTCGGCGCGCCGACATCCGCGAGGTCGCGCGGCGACATGCGCATCGCGCCCCACATGGCCCTGTCGCTAAGCGCGGGGCCAAGCCCGTCCACCGACGCATCTCTCAGGAAATCCCCGACCGTGCGTTGCTGGAAATTCTGGCTGTCGGAGTGCTTCTTGAGCTTCGCGAACAGGCGTTCGGGATCACCGAACGTCCAGTCGCCCAGCACGAGCACGTATTCGCGGTCATAGGCAACCGGGTCAGCACCCTTCGGATCGATGATGATCGGGCCGTAATGGCCGACCTGTTCCTGCAGGCCTGAATGGGAATGGTACCAATAGGTGCCATTCTGCGGCACGGCATATTTGTAGCTGAAGGTCTCGCCCGGCCGGATGCCCGGGAAAGATACGCCCGGCACGCCGTCCATCTGGAACGGCACGAGCAGGCCGTGCCAGTGGATGGACGTGTCGGTCTCCAGCGTATTGGTGACATTCAGCGTCACCTCCTCGCCTTCGCGAAACCGCAGCAATGGTGCTGGCGCAAAGCCATTGACGCCAATCGCCTCGGTCGCGCGGCCATCGATACGCATCGGAAACGTGCCAACCGTCAGGTCGAACCGGTTGCCCTGCAATGCCGGGATACCGAGATTGCCTTGGCTGGCCGAGCGCGCCCAGGCCGGCAGTCCGCCCAGCGCTGCGCTGCCAGCGGCGCATTGAAGGAAGCGGCGTCGGTGCAGCATTGGCTCTCCTTGCGAAGTCACGGAAATTCAATTGGCACGTTTCGAGCGGAACCTCGCGCCAGGCCGAAGGGCATCCGCGCACTTGCCTGGTCACGATCCTATCATCACGCCCGGCTAGTGGCCACCGCCGAAGACGCCGGTGCGGACATTGTAATCCACCGCCAGGGCGTAATCGGGATCATCATCCGCATCCACCATCAACTGCCCGGCGCGTTTCAGCAGCTTGTGGCAGTCATGGCTGAGATGGCGCAGGCGCAGCGTCTTTCCGTTTTCAGAATAGCGCGCAGCAAGGTCTTCAATCGCCTGCAGGGCAGACTGATCGACGACACGGCTGCGCTTGAAATCGACGATCACCACGTCCGGGTCGGTCTCGGGGTGGAAGAGTTCGGCAAAGCCGTCGGTCGAGCCGAAGAAGAGCGGCCCTTCGATCTCGTAAACATGCGCGCCGGGCGTCCGCACGCTGTCGCGCTCGATGACATGGATACGGCGCGCATTGTTCCAGGCATAGGCCAGCGCCGAGACGATCACGCCGACGACCACCGCCGTGGCAAGGTCATAGGCCACCGTCGTGCCCGTCACGAGCACGATGACGAAGGCATCCATCAAAGGAATACGAGTCATGATGCGCAGGCTCTGCCAGGCGAAGGTGCCGATCACGACCATGAACATGACGCCAACCAGGGCGGCCAGCGGAATACGCTCGATCAGGCTGGACCCGACGAGGATGAAAGCGAGCAGGAACAGCGCCGCCGAGACGCCCGAAAGGCGCGTGCGCCCGCCGGATTTTACGTTGATCATCGACTGGCCGATCATGGCGCAGCCGCCCATGCCGCCGAAGAAGCCGGTCACGACATTGGCCGTGCCCTGGGCAAGGCATTCCTGCGACGCGCCACCGCGCTTGCCGGTGATTTCGCCGACGAGGTTCAGGGTGAGAAGGCTCTCGATGAGGCCGATCGCAGCCAGGATCAACGCATAGGGAAAGATGATCTCCAGTGTCTCGAACGTGACGGGAACCGTGGGAATGGCAAAAGGTGGCAGGCCACCCTTCACCGAAGCCAGATCGCCCACCGTCGGCACGTTCAGTCCGAAGCCGATGACGATACCGGCAACAATCCCGATACCCGCGAGCGGGGCCGGAATGATCTTGGTCAATTTCGGCATGCCCCAGATGATTGCCATGGTCAGCGCCGTGAGGCCCAGCATGATCACGAGCGGCGCGCCGCTCATCCATTCGCCGCCTGCAAAGCCATGACCGCCGGCACTCGCCGTTCCGGGCACCTTGAACTGGCCGAGTTGGGCCAGGAAGATGACAATGGCAAGGCCGTTCACAAATCCCAGCATCACCGGATGCGGCACGAGGCGCATGAACTTGCCCAGTTTGAAGACGCCCGCGAACAATTGCAGGATGCCCATCAGCACGACAGTTGCGAACAGGTATTGCGGCCCCAGGCCTTCGGCTATACGCGGGTCGTGCACCAGGCCGACCATGACGACGGCAAGCGCGCCGGTCGCGCCGGAAATCATGGCTGGCCGTCCACCGAACAGGGCGGTGATCAGGCCGACAATGAAAGCCGCATAGAGGCCCGCGAGCGGCGTTACACCGGCAACGAAGGCAAAGGCAACCGCTTCGGGCACGAGCGCCAGGGCAACGGTAAAGCCAGCGAGCAGCTCTGTTTTCACCCGCATCGGCGTCATGGCGGACAGGCCGGTTCCGGCCCAGTCGGCACGGGCAACGCGATCGGCAAATGCCGCGAAAGTTGATTTTACCATGTTTGGGGTCTGCTTCTGTGTGTTCAGCGCGGCGGAGCGCACCTCATACAGGCATCATGTTGCATTGCAACTTTGCGGCTGACGGCCGTCTATGGCGGATCAGGCAGCCGATGCTGCGGCATTGGCCGTTCCGGCGGCCACCCAGGCACCGCGGAAGTTGCGGGCCGGCTCCAGCTTGTTGGTCAGGCCAATCAGGCCCTCGCCCTGGCCCAGCAGCACAAGGCCACCCGGCACCAGTTGGCTCGCAAGGCTTTCAACCACGCGCACCCGCGCAGAACGCTCCATGCCCGGCAGGACATTGCGGCAGATGATGACGTCGAACTTGCCAAGGCCGGCAGCGCTTTCGAGCAGGTTATGCTGGCGGAAACTGACATGGGACCGAAGCGCTTCACTCGCTTCCCACTGACCGGTCTCAAGTCGGTTGAAGTGCTTGGTCAGGCGATGAATCGACAGCCCCTTCTGGACATCATAGTGACCGTAGCGGCCCATACGGGCGTTCTCGGTCGTGACCTTGCAGATATCTGTCGACAGGATTTCGATCTTGGCACCGCGCAGGGCGGGCGGCAGTTCGTCTTCAAGCAGGATCGCCAGAGAATAGGCTTCCTGTCCGGTCGAACCACCCGCCAACCAGATTTTGAGGCGCCCTGTATTCGTCGCCTTGAGGCGCTCGGGCAACACGTCCTTCAGCACGCGCAGCAAGGTTTCCCGTTCGCGGAAAAAACGCGTCTCCTTAGAGACGAGTGTCGCGGCGATCTCAGCGATAAAGGCAGGATTGGCCCGCGATTTCACGCAGTGGACCAGGTCGGCCATCGTACCGAAGCCCTCGCGCCGCGCGATGGGGGCGAGACGGGCTTCGATCAGATAGGCCTTGGATTTCGGAATCGACTGTCCGGCCCCTTTCAGGGCCAGATCTGCCAACTCGTTGAACACCTCATCGTGCATGTCCCGCTCCAAACCCGAGCATTTCGACCCCAATCGTTACCAATATCAAGGATTTTATTAAGAAATACTTCAAACGAGGCCGACTTCTGCAAATTTGCTTTCGAGAATATCAGCGTCGAACGGCTTCATGATGAATTCGTCTGCGCCTGACCTTATGGCCTCGTTGATATGCTCGGCGTCGTTCTCGATTGAACAGAATACCACGAGCGGTTTCTTGCCGCCATCTTCACGGCGCAATGCTCGCAGGAAATCCAGCCCGTTCATCACCGGCATGTTCCAGTCGAGCAGGACGGCATCCGGCATGCTTTCCCGGCACGCCTTAAGCGCCTCGGCACCGTTTCCGGCCTCGACGATATTGAATTTCAGGTCCTGGATAATGCGCGCCGCAACTTTCCTTACGACGCGAGAATCGTCAACGATCAGGCAGGTTTTCATGGTCAGGCTCCTTCAGCAGGCCTTCGGGTCGGGTTAACGATTGCCCGACGCGCGTTAAGAATTCGCTGCCAGCTTCGAAGAAACCGGTCAGATATCGCATCAGCCTTCCGCGCGGATATGCGTCGCCATGATGATGGCAACATCCTCGCCCTGTTTGGCGGTGATCTCGCCTTCCAGGCTGTCGCAGATCATCTTTGCGAACAGGGGCTGGATATTGTCTGGCTTCCAGCCGTCCTCGGGCTCGATTCCCTGAACAGACCGGGCAGCCTCGTCCTTCAGTTTTACCCGCTCGCCACGGGACGAGACGGTCATCGTCATGCCAGCCGCTTCGTTGCGCACGCGGGCCTGGATCACGCCGCCGCGGGGCAGCGTGTCGACTGCCATCATGATCAGGTTCATCAACAGGCGGGCATGCGAATAGCTGAGATGGTCAGTGGCGATATCCCACTCGATGCTGGGCTTCAGGCCGTGCAGGAAGTTTTCCGTGATTTTCTTGAATTCATGCATGTCGGCCGTGCCAGCCTGCAGGCCAAGCGAGCCATAGGCGTAGCGCAGGAACTGGATCGTGGCCGCGGCCTTGCGGGCACTCGAGCGAAGCAGTTCCTCGAACTGCGGGTCCATGTCGGAATCACCAGGTTCGTCGAGCATTTCGAGGGCGCTGGTCACCCCGGAGATCGGCGACACGAGGTCATGGCAGATACGAGACGATATGAAGGCTGAAAGCCGTGCAGGATCGATCATGGAAGGTCCAGCCCGTTGTTGACGTAAGTTTACGTGCAAAATCGAGTGAGCCGCGTCTCGTGTCAATCAGCAGGGCATGAAACTCATGTGGCGGCTGCAAAAGCACCGAACGCGCTCCCGGAGCGAAACAGCCCTCGCAGCATCGTTGCGAGGGCTGTCAAAAGCACGTCCCGACCGCAAGCCCAGTCGCTATTTTTTAACCCAGGCACCGCTTTCGTCCATGTAGTACTGGCCCGATCCGATGCGCGCGATCTGCTTTTCGCCCGTCACGCGGGCCACCTGGGCCACCGTGGTTCCAGTCTGCTGCGACAGTTGCTCATAAAGCGCGCGGCGTTTGTTGTTGATTTCCTGAACCTTGCGAACGACGGCAGGATCTGCCGAGCCGACAACGCCGAGATAGCCGTCGATGCGCTCACCGACTTCGCCAGCGGAGATGGCCGCTTCGAGCTGGGGGTCACCAGCATGCGCAGCCGGAGCGCTCACGATGGCAAGCGACGCGATAGCCAGAGCGATGAAGATATTCTTGATCATGTTCATGATATATATCCTGTCGTCGCTATTGGGGGAACAGATCAGGGTTGTTGGAAATCAGGTCTTCGACTTCCTTGTCGAGCTTGATGCGCACTTCCTGATCGATCTTCACGTTCAGATTGATCGTGATTGGCTTGTCGGACGGTTCAATACGGATTGTCGGCGTGCACGCGGCAGCGAGCGCAACGCAGCCGGCAAGAAACAGTGCTTTCTGCGGGGTCGTCAATGTATGACTCCTTTTGTCTACTTTCAAACATGACACGGTTCAGCTTAACGTCAATCGACTGCATGGTTGCCCCTCATTCATCTGGCCGGTTGTCTTTGTCGTTGGCCATATCGACGACCATTTTGACAAATTTGTCCTGCTGGGCGGCATAGGACCCACTTTTGACCAGTTCCGTCAGGTCGGAATCGAGAGACAGGTTGAACTCGAACGCCTGCCCTTTCGGCATGGTCAGTTTCTTGCCGAAAGCGAGCGGCTGTGTATTGCGACCGATCAAATGCACGCTCGCCACGGTCCGGTTCATCAAGTCGCCTGACAGACCGATTTCCAGGACGGAGAATTGCAGGTCCTTCAATGCGTCGAATGCCAGTTTGGCATTCGGGTCGCTATCGGCCGCCGAGTTGACCGCATCACCTGTATAGGCGATCCGGCCTCCCTTCGCATCAGCCGTCAGTAGCGCGTCGCGCACCTGGACTTCGCTGCCGACGAAATCCACCGGGAACGAGCCACTGACCGTGCCCGTTGCCTGGACATCGGGCAGCTTCAGAACGGCTACCAATTGGCTGAGTTCAATCGCGTCAGCTGTTACCTCCACGCGCTGGTCCTTTCCACCCAGCATCCAGTCGAGAGGCGCGAGTGCGATCCGACCTCCCGCGAACGGGAAACCGGCCTTTTCGACGCCAATGACCTTTCCCTTGTCGAGATGAAATTCGATACGGCCGTCCTCTAGCGGAACCCCGATGCTGAGCGAGCCGACAGTGACGACCTGTCCACGTTCGGTCGTCAGCTCCAGCAGGTCGCTAAACCGGACCTTGCCATTGACGCCCTCAATCCGGCCAAGCCGCGTTGTCTGGAATCCAAATTCCTCAATCGTGACATCTCCCGTCGCGGACAGTTTCCCTGAAACGATATCGACATCTGCCCTTGCCGACGCATCACCGGCGGCAAGGGTGAAGACGCCACGCAATTTTTCGGACAGCATGACGGGCTGCAGTTCGCCAGGGCGAAAGGTCAGCGGGCGCGAACGGATGGCCGCCGTGCCGTTGAGCTTGACCACGTCAAGATTGACTGTGGTGTCAGCGACCGTCGTGGCGCCCGCCTTCAGGCGCAACGGGCCGGTCATGACAAGCTGCCCATTGGCCAGCGTTGCGGTCATGTCCGAAATCAGCGGTTGGTAGAGTGGGTCGCTCCGGTAGTCCTGGATGAGGACACCATTGGCGCTCAGATTTCCGGACAGGCCGCCTTTTCCACTGGATCCGTCAAAAACGAAACTGTCGGCGGAAACTTTTGCTGGCACCAGCGTTCCGTCGAAAACCGTTGCGCCCAGACGCGCCGACAGTTTCGGTGCGCCGCGACCGGCCGCGATGCCCACGCGCGGCGCGTCACCGGACAGGGTCAGGGTGCGCGATCCGATTACAAGAGGCAGGTCAAGGTGGTTTGCGAGCACCGTCATCGCCAGCCCGCCATTTGTCGACCAATCGACTGATGCCTTCGACAGCTCCAGCGTTCCGGACGTGGACCCCGCAGAGAAAGGTAAGCTGACTGCCCCGAGCGTGACAGTGCCGGCAGGATACTTACCGCGCTTGCGGATGAAGCCGTTTCCCTGCGGACAGGCGTTCAGGCGAACAGGCTCGGTGCGAATGCTGCCGAAAACAAAACCTTGGCTGGAAACGCTGACGCATTTGGCGCCGTCCGGTTGCACCTGCCAGCCTGTATCATCATGCGTGGCGTGAAGTCCGCCAACCAGTTCAGTTGTCTTCAGGTCGATCCCGAACATCTGTCCGGACAGGGACAAGCGCCCGCGGCTGAGGAGGCCAAAATGGTCGGGCGCGCTGGTCATGGTGAACGTCGCGAGATCAGCCGACAGAGTCTTGCCGCTCGCTGTCCAGGGCTTCAGTTTGAACGCATGTGACGTGATCTGGAGTCCCCCTAAGCCCTGCTGCAGGTCGTCGAGACCAAGTTGCAGGTCCGGAGCGCCTCCACCAGACAGCGTGATATCGGCGCGGACGGCGCGCTCCGGCCCCTGAATCGTGAGCCATGGCCCCTCCGCCGGAGGCATGATTTTCAACCGCAATCCGGACGCCGCCTTCAGAAGGGTTTCCTGTCGGCTTGAAAATGAGAAGACGCCGTCTCGCGTGCCCGCACTGAACGCCATATCCAGATCGAACTTTGCCAGCGCCCGCACTGCTACGGCCCGTAAGCTGTCTCCGTGATCGGACAATACGCCAGGGAATGCGACAGTCGCGGTCAGTTCCTGGCGCAGATCGGGGGCAACATGCGCATCTGTTGCTGACGCCCGCCCGGCATAAAGTAATGTGCCTTCGGCTGACCGGCTGAATATGCCACTCGAAGACAACGCCCCCGCGCCACCTTGCGGTGCGACCGCCTGGGATACCGAGAAGCTGACGGGTCCGCCGATGTTTCCGGCATCGCCTTTCAGGTCGCCTTCAAGGCTCAATGTGCCGGCCCCGTAACCGTCACGCAACAGATCTCCGGACTCCAACTGGACCGTCGCCGCCGTCAGCGCCGCCAATGCGTCTTTCGCCGAGAGGCTCGGAAGTTCGGTGAAGCTCGCCTCGCCACTGGCCCGAACCGCACTCAGATGCCCGCCCGGAAACACGCCATCCGCGACCGAGCCGGTCCAGTTGAGTGTCATCGGTCCGTCGCCGACATCTGCGGCATCGATCCTGGCCGCGAAGACCGCTCCGGTGATGGCGACGGTGTTCACGGCAGCGCGCTCCAGGACGACATTCGCATCACCCGAAATGCGCCCCATGTCGGCGACCAGAGAGATGGCGCCTTCGGACCAGCTGAATTCGCTTTCGGCGCCCTTGAGCGAAGCCGGGTCCAGCACGAGGTCGAGTGTGCCTTTCTGCGGAAAGGCGCCCTGCGTCGCCGCGGTCGCCGACAGTTCACCCGCCTGCGTTGCGAAGAATATCCGCCCATCAGTAATGTCAATCGCCGGTAAGTTCAGCACTCCGGTGCCATCCCGATCCGATTGTCCGGCGAGCGTCTCGAGCCCGTAGAAACGCATCCCTTTTTCATCCAGCGTGCCGCGCAAGACCGGACTGTCCACACTGATGCCCGTTAATGTCGGCGTGAACAGCCGTGGCCAGCTGAGATGCGCACTGACCTCCGATGCCTCGAACGGCACGTCCGCGCCCGCACGCACTTTGAGGTCGCGAATAGTGGCGCCATAGGAGCCAATCTGGACGATTTTCCCTTCACAGGCGAGTTGTTGTTCGGCGCACCAGCCAGCCAGTGCGCGTTCAGCAACCATCTTGCGCAGGAACCATCCCGTCGCCAGGACGCCAACCAGGAGCACGGAGACAGCCAAGACCGTCCAGCGAACCCAGCGGATCGGGCGCGCAAGCACGTCGTCGCCCGGGATTCCTACATTTTGGTCATCTGTCGTATTCACGCTACAATCCGGCTTGCTTCTTGCTAGTCTTGAATTCTAGAGTCTTAAAAAGCCAAGAAGGCTAAATTTAGCGCGTTCTGCATTCTTTAACGCGCTTATGTCAGAATGAATGCTTGTTCATCCGCAATTGCGTAAGTGACGCGGAGGGGCTTGGGAACAACGGGAAGTTGCGCGTGGAAGAATACACCGAAACCGAACCGCATGCGACACGGCCGCCGAAGCGGAACGTGTCCCAGGGGATCAAGAGCCTCGCTGTCCTGTTTGTACTCGGCTCGGCGTCCGCTGTGGCTGGCCTATTCATGGTCGACCCGTCGGGACAGCCGACCCATGGGACAGCCATAGCCGCGACACCGCCCCCGCTCGCGGTGACCTTGCTCAGCGCCACCGACATGACCGATTCCGCCGATCTCGTCCGTCAGACAGGAACGCTGAAGTCGCGCCAGACCCTGACGGATCTGGTGGTCAGTCTCGGCGCCCGCCACCAGGATGCCAATAGCGCCCTGCAGACACTCTATTCTGGCGACTTGCTGGACGCGCGCCGGCTCCATCCCGGGCTCACTGCAGAGGCGTATCTGGACGGTGAACAACTAAAAGCCTTGTCGATACGCGCCGAAGCTGACCGCAGCCTCCTGATCACACGCAGCCAGGCCGGCGTCTGGGAAGCGACCGCCCTGAATGCCCGGCTGACGCCCAGCGTCCACCGCATCGCCGCATCGATCGACACGTCCATCTACGACACCGCCCGTCGACTCGGCGCAGGCGACCAGCAGGTCGTCGATTTTGCCAACGCCTTCGCCTACGATGTTGACTTTCAGAGGGAAATTCATCCCGGCGATCAGTTCGAGATCGTCTACGAGACCTATGTCGATGAACGCGGAACCTCGGTCAAATCCGGCGATGTGATCTTCGCCTCGCTCAATGGACAGGCGCTCAGCCGTGATTTCTATCGCTTTACACCGAGCGATGACCAGGTGCCGGATTATTTCGACAGTGAGGGCGAAAGCGCCACCAAATTCCTGATGAAAACGCCGATCAATGGCGCCCGGTTATCGTCATCCTTCGGCAAGCGCCGTCACCCGATTTCGGGCTATACACGCCTGCACAAGGGAACCGACTTTGCGGCTCCCTCAGGCACCCCGGTCTTTGCCGCAGGACACGGCGTCGTCGTCCGCGCCAGCCGCTATGGCGGTTACGGAAACTATGTCAAAATCAAACACGCCAATGGCTACGAGACCGCTTATGCGCACCTCTCCCGTTATGGCCGAGGGATGAAATCGGGCAAGCGTGTCCGCCAGGGCGATATCATCGGCTATGTCGGCTCGACCGGTGCCTCTACCGGGCCTCATCTCCACTATGAGGTCTACATCAAGGGCACCCCGATGAACGCCATGCGGCTCAAGCTACCGACCGGTCGGAAACTGGCTGAAACCCCTGCAATACTTAAAGAATTTGCCGTCAAGAAAGCCGAAATCGACCAGATCCGCGCCAGTCAGGGTGCAGATATCGGTCAAGCGCTACTGGTTTCAGCATCGACCGGACGCCCCTGATCCATCCTGAATACGGCAAAAGCCGCCCGACACTCGCGTTGTTGGCGTACTTCTTGCTCGTAAGGCCCTGAATCACTCAGCTTGGTCCATCCGGACCCTGCAAGGGACATCAGGTATGACGAAAAAACGTTTGGGCCCGGCAAAGGTTGATCGCACATTCCGCCCGCATCATATGCTGGAATGGACCATGGCCGCCTTTGTCGTGCTGGGAATGCTTGCACTCTTCGTGTTCGTTCGCCCCCAAAAAACGGCTGACCTCACCAGCTCCGACGCTGCGCAGGCGATGCTCGATTTTCGAGAGAACATGCCCTCGGCCTCAACGGCGAACAGGATCGGGCAGGTGACGGCGGGAGCGGCGGCGGCCGACGTACTGGAAGTGCTCGGCGCCAGCGCCGAAGACGCCGAAGCTGCCGTCGACGCCCTGCGCCGGACCGGCCTTGTCGACCGCAAGCGCATGCGCCCCGGCACAGCCCTGACCGCCTACTTCGACAAGCGCACCCTTCAGGATGACACAAGCCGCCTTATCGCGGTGTCGATCAAGCCAAGTGCCAAGAAAACGCTCCTGGCGACGCGTCAGGCGGACGACAGCTTCTTTGTGAGCGTACTCACCGCGCGCCTCGTTACATCGCACAGACGGGCCGCAGGCAGGATCGATACAACACTCTCTTCTGCCATGGCCAGCGCTGGTGGCACGCCGGCGCACGCCGCTGCACTGGCTGCCCTGTTCCCGGATGATCCAGCTCTCTCGGCTGGGGGACAAAAGGGCGAGCGCTATGACGCCGTATTCGAGATCGCCGAGGACGAGCGCGGAAACTTCATCGAAAACGGCGATCTGGTGTTTGGACCTGTCCCTATTTGATTCCGGCCTTGATAGACGATTATCTATACTCAAGGAGACAGGACTATGGGACAAATACACGGAGAAGAATTTAAGCGCGAGGCGGTTCGACTGGCACGCAGCAGCAGCTTGACGCGCAAGCAGGTTGCGGCCGATTTAGGGATCGGTCTTTCGACGCTGGGCAAGTGGATTTCAGCGTACCAGCCAGAGGTGCCAACAGACTTGCCATCTGCCGACCTGTTAAAGGAGGTGGAGCAACTTCGCCGGGAGAACCGCGTACTCAAGGAGGAGCGGGACATCCTAAAAAAAGCGACGGCCTTCTTCGCAAGCCAGAAGTGAAGCGGTTCGCCTTCATTGATGTTTGGAAGAAGGTCTGGCCGATTGAGCAGATGTGCCGTGTGCTCAATGTGACATCGCGGGGCTTTCGCGCCTGGCGGTCGCGCCGGATGGGCAAGCGCCAGCGCAGGGACCTTGTGATCCTGGCGCATATTCGCGAGCAGCATAGCCTGGCACTTGGAAGCTATGGCCGCCCGAGGATGACCGAAGAGTTGAAGGAGCTTGGCCTCGCCGTCGGCCATCGGCGTGTCGGTCGGCTCATGAAACAGAACGATATTCGTGTTGTGCGCACACGTAAATACAAAGCAACAACCGATAGCAATCATCGGTTCAATATCTCGCCGAACCTGCTGGACCGGGACTTCTATGCGAGCGCGCCGAACCAGAAATGGGCCGGTGATATCTCTTACATCTGGACGCGCGAAGGATGGCTCTACCTGGCCGTCATTTTGGACCTCTATTCAAGGCGCGTGATCGGCTGGGCGGTCAGCAATCGTATGAAGAAAGATCTCGCGATCCGCGCGCTGAACATGGCCATCAACCTGCGCCAGCCGCCTCCGGAGTGCATTCACCACACCGATCGCGGCAGCCAGTACTGCAGTCACGACTATCAGAAACGCCTGCGGGAAAAGGGCTTTCAAGTCTCAATGAGCGGCAAAGGTAATTGTTATGACAATGCCGCAGTTGAGACCTTTTTTAAATCCCTGAAAGCTGAACTGATCTGGCGGCACACATGGACGACGCGGAGAGAAACAGAGGCCGCACTCTTCCAATACATCAACGGCTTCTATAACCCACGTCGCAGGCACTCAGCCCTCGGATGGAAAAGTCCCTTGGCATTCGAAAGAAAGGCAGCTTAAATGAAACTCAGGGTCGGAACGAAAGCGTGACAGGTCCA
>Ga0222653_1000192_pt1 | contig 39107 bp, 44 predicted proteins | sample AntAcemetagen419_FD_179856 | JGI IMG/M metagenome (GOLD analysis project Ga0222653, IMG submission 179856) | Saline water microbial communities from Ace Lake, Antarctica - #419 | ecosystem: Environmental > Aquatic > Non-marine Saline and Alkaline > Saline | place: Antarctica: Ace Lake...
AAGTTATAATAATATTCTTATCTATTCTAAGATACTCAAACCTTTCAACTATAGCATTGACGAAAGATCCTATATTTTTATTCGACTTAATAAAAGAATGCGAATTGCCTGATGAAGAGGTAATGGTGAAACAAAAAATCACAAAGCCAATTAAGATATTTAACTTTTTGACTCAAACCTATGTAGACAAACTTAACGAGTATATTGATGCCGATAACAGAGAAGTTCATGATTTTGTTTATAAATCAAAAACCTTAATGGAAACAGTAGAAGTTGTGACCGTAATCAAAGTGGAAGAGAACGTCATGGAGAATTTTACGGATGAAGACGGAAAGGAAAGCCAGCGTGTCGTGATGCAGAAAAAAACAAGAATTGACAAAGAGACTGGAAAAGAAATTGAGTATGAAGTCCCAAAGACCAAAATGGTTGACAAAGAGGTTAAGTCTGAGGAGTTAGTTGTTAAGGAAGGTGAAGAAGAAAAAGAGCTTGTGTTAAAAATTAGGAATCAAAAAGAAATTGATAAAGTAGCAGAGAACACTAGACTGAAAATGGCTCATAAGGGTATGCAGAAAGAAACGTCTAAAGGAGATGGTATGACTGTTATGGAAATAATTGAAGATGGAACTATCTCTAAATTCATCTATAATAAGCTTAGAAACTTTTCTGATTATAAAAGTTTATTAAAGTATTTCAAATTCTATGATAAACACGAAGTAATCAACATTCTGACAAAACACAAAATAGACATACTAAGACACTTGATTGATGAGAATACTGGGATTTATTTTAGAGATAAAATGGACCTCAGAGAGCTTGACCAAGTTATCTCGCTAACAGTTTCTTTCGCAAGGACTAAAACACTTGCAAGATACAGGTTGGAAGAAGGTTCTGATTTATCTAAAAAAGATGATGAAATAGAAACAAACTACGCACTGATTAGAGAGTTTGATTGGAATTTCTATGATGATGCATTATTAATGTTGGAAGAGTTTAACCAGATGCTGTCTGAAAAACCTGAGCAAGCAAAACATTATGATCGTAAAAAGTATTTCAATAAAATAAAAGAATTTGATAAACTTAAAAAGTATCATGATAATTTAGTTACAAGATATTCTTTTATCAAACAAGAATATGGAGGAGAAAGTCCTTTCACTAAATTCACAACTAAATTTAAATATTTAGAAGAGAACCCAAATTATACTGGGAAAATAAAAGTGAAAATCCTAGACAACGTTCAGGATTTTATAGCAGAAGGAGAAGAGATGTCCCACTCTGCTGGTAATTATGGAAACAAAGTTAGTTCGGGGTACTATTTGGTAGCTAAACTAATTGATGAGTCTGTAGGTGTCCCTAAAGAAGAAATGTCAAGGTTTACAATAGGGTTTAACTACAACGCTTATTCAGGTCTTGAGTTTCACCAATTAAAGTCATACCACAACCAATTGGCTTCAGATAGAGTGAGAGTTTTAGTTATGGACTGGATGACTCAAAACGAAATTTCTTATATGCCTCTAAATGACATTAAATTAAGAGGAGACGGAACTACTAATGATTTAGATATATCTGTAAATGAATCAATAGATAAGTCTGATAAATGGGAAGGTTTTAAAGATGAATAACTATTTCATTTACGACAAGAACAACTTTCTTACTGACTACTTTGAATTCAAAGAAGGCTTTCTTAAATGTCATTATAATTTAAGGGGCAATATTTTAATAAAAAAGTTTCGCCAAGAGGATGAGAATGGAGCTTGCTATTTGAAATCTAAAATTGAATTTGAAGATATTCCTTTGAAGTTGGAGTATATGAGAATTGTTGGAGAGCCAAGAATAGTCGTTGCCAAGGTAAATGAAGGTTATTTGAAGCACACTTACAACGAAGGTCGGCAACCTAAGATAATCAAAGAAATCCGAATAGAAGATGACCTTGCTTATTCTTATAGCGTAAAGACTGAATTAATTGATAAGATTCTCAAAATTACCAAATAATTAGCTATTTACTCTAAAAGCAGTTATGGGTAAAATTTCTATTAAAAACTACTATCTAAATATTTTAGCTGAATCAGATGATCAGGTGTACATTGATGAATCTATAGTTCTAGATGTTGCTGATGTTTCATTTGACCCAAAAGAAGATTATATTCGGTTAGATTTCACAACTACTTTCGGGAAGAAAATGAGTCTTCTAACAAAGTATAGTCACTTTAAAAATTGGTTCAGCAAAAACAAAGAAGACAGCAAAAAAGATATTTACACTTCTTTTATTAAAGAATTCATCAAATGTTCCGAAGAGAAAAAAGAAGAAGAAAAGGAAGAAGAGGTTAATGAAATAATCGATGATTCAGGGCAAATTATGGGAGACGATATAATGCCTATAAACAACGCTTCTCTAGCAGGAACTAGTATATGGGATACAGATAAGGTTTATAAAATTATACCAAAAATTTCAAGAAGTTTTATGGGTGACCTTGGGATTGGCGTAATTTCGTGGTAAGTTGGTTTGCGCATCATTACTTGGTAAAAAAGAAAAAAAAATGAGTGAAACAGAAAAAAAAGATAAAGATGTTCAGAGAATGAGAGATCTTGTTAAGTCTTTCAACAGCAAGCAAGAGGTTTATAAATTAGATAAACCAGAGCTTAATGAGGAAAAGATTAAAGAAGATATAGCTCGTATGAACAAGAACCTTAATGCAGAAGAAGTTAATGAAAACTTTTATTCTCAGGGAGGGACTAATGCCGGAATGACTTCTCTTAGTACAGTTGACACAATCATTTCAGATTCTACTACAAACGGAGCTTCACTTAGACCAGAGGAAGCTTTTAAAGTTTCTTTAATGAGAACTTTAGAGTCTGGAGCGCCAATAAACAACATAGGATTCTACGATGAGGTTAACTGGCATCTATCAAAATTAGGTCATGGCTCTAGAAACCCAATCGATATCAAAGGAGAAATATTCAAATTAATAAAGTAACTGTGAATTTATTAGAAAAAATAAGAGAAATAGTAATTGAGTCTTTTGATTTTAATAACAACAAAACATTCACACCTAACACTCAAGTGTCATCATCTGCGCAAGAGGCTCTAAGAGCCGTTCAGAAGAAAGATTTAACCTCTAACGGAGGGAATGAAGGTAGTGGGAAAAGAAAGGCTCAAGACTTAGCTAACAAGAAGACTCAAAGTTTTGGTGAAATGAAACGACTTAGAGCTTTTTTTGCAAACAACTCAAACGCAGTTCAGGAAGAACAAAGCTCTGGAAAGAACTTAGACACTTCAGGACTTCTTCAGGCTTGGGGTCTTCATGGAGGAGATGCATGCAGAACTTGGGTTGACAGCGAACTAGAGAGGGTAAACACAGGAAACACAAGAACAAAGCAAAACCTTCAAAAAGCGGGAGGAGCTGGAGAGGGTAAAGGGATGGGGATATTTGACAGTCCTACAGATAATAAAGAAACCAGAACACACTCTGCTTGGAGTAAGGTTAAAAATAGAGAGCAAAACAAATAATTGATATTCATCGGTAGTGTGAGTATATTGGTTAAAAGAAAAAGAGTATGGAAGTTACGAAATCAGATATAGTACAAGAGCTGCTTGACAATAATAAAATAACAGCAGCAGAGGCTGTGATTCTGTTAAAAGAAACAATATATGTAGAAGGAACAACTGGGTGGGGAAAGTCTGTGAGACCCCCAAATCAAGAATCAAGTAAACAGTTACTATACGACATACATAACCCAGTTGTGATAAATCAAGACCCAATAGTAACCAACGACAATTTTTGCGGCAACTCATGTGGTGATTGGTGTAAGTGTGCAAATAGAGAAAAACCTAACCAAAGTGGTGATTTAATTTTCTCTGATTAAATAACTTTTTGTATTTTTATAGAAATTATAAAAAAATCAAAAAATGAGTACAGTATTTGGAAACACGGCTATAACAGCGGTATTAGGAGAGACAACAATAACTCCAGACATGGAGGCAAGCATAGAATTTGCAGATGCGGATGACGAGTTAGTAGAGATTTGTGATTTCATTTTAAAGCATTCCCCTTATAACATGAACATTGACATAGAAAGGTTAAAGTTTTTATACACTACAAATTCTAAAAAGGAAGGTGGAAGATATGTTATGGGAAGTGTAATTGCGAGATCAGAAATGGAAAAAGCAATTATGAATGATTTCGATTATATCATATGCCTTTACCAACCTGTTTGGAAAGATTTAGATTCAGTTAACAAAGTTATTCAATTAGATAAGTTAATGTGCGGAATCAACATAGACGAGAAAGAAGATGGGTCAGTGAAGTTTAGAAAAAACACTTATGACTCAAGAGAGTTTACTGATAACATGAGATTCTTCGGAGCAGAAAAAGTAATGAATAGCACAGATCTTGTTCACCAAACAGCTACTCAGATAGAAGAAAAAATGAAAGAAGCTAAGAAAAACGCTAAAAAAGGAATGTCAGACAATGGGTTTGATAATTTCATTGAAAACGATGCTTAAGAAGAAAGAAATATTTGAGAGGTTAAAAATCTCATACATAATTGATAGAGAAAACATCATGAATCATATGAATAAGATGATAAATAATCATGATGTTTTCCTTATTGATGAATCAAAGTTAAAAGAACAAATTGATAAGCTGGGCGTAATTGAGCAATCTATAGAACAGGTTTCTTATTTTATAAACCAACTTTCTCAAGATATAGAAAATGGTAATAGTTTTAAAGGGAGTACTGATAATCCTGCTAGTGATTGATATACTAGTGTTCAGAGTTCTGCTCACAGATTGGAAGCAAACAAAAAAAGCAGAGTCATATGAAAATTCTTCTCCGATGGAAAGAATTCGCATAAACGTGATTAGTTGGTTTGTTTTTGCTGCGCTTTTGATTTTCGGTTTATTTTTGATATATTTCACTATATCATCAATAGATGTCAAACCACTATGGGAATAAAGAAAAGTTGGAAACAATGCCGAGTAAGATTTTATCTTAAAAATTTAATCTGGAATTATAAATTCTGGTTAAATGCAAAGCCTATGTATGGAAAAAAATCATATAAAATAATAGTCAACGAAATAAACAAAGATCTTAATCCAAATTTTGATTATTTTTATGATGACCACAAAGAAAAATTTAAAACAAAAGATACTAAAAGATTTTTAGGATATGTGTATAAAAACAAAACCTATCTCGACAACCCCGGTATTCAAGGAGAGTTAGAAGAAACTTGGAATGCTTGGATTAAAAAAGGGTTGATTAACAACTAATTTAAGTAACACAAAAACTAAAATTTAATAAAATGGCTCATTCTAATGACAAACTAAAACCAAGTAGTGATTTACACGCATCATTAGCACCCATTGTTTTTGATAATGTTCGCTCTACGGTTGAGCGAAAAAGCAACAGAAAACGACAATGCTACGGAACAGGTAGTGCTATTTTAAAAGGAGATAAGTATATTAATCATCAATTTAGGTATGATGGCAGAATAGTAACAGTAAGCTTCTGCAAAGACTGCTTCAATGGCTCTAACTAGTCTCTATAAGTCTCAGAATTATCTGTTCAAACTTTACCTTATCTTCATAGCTAAGAGTTGAAATTAAATTTGAACTCCTCAAATCATTTAAGCTTATCATAGACTTACCATCCTTCTTGTCTGGTTTTTTGTTTGATGTATTTAAATCATCATACAAATCTAGTATTCCAATACTTTTTGTAGCGGATCTTTTCCCTTTAATCCTCAATTCTATTATTTGAGTTCCAGTTAGAGTTATAATTATGTTTTTTTCTTCAACCAATTCAGAGGATTCTCTTGAGAGGTCTTTGTTTAATAAAGTTGCCATATTACTATAACGTAAGAAATTAAAAAATGTTTCAATTGCTAATTTTTAACTATTTACTTTAAAATGCACTCAAATGAATAAAAACACATACCCAAAAGGCTTTGCGCCTCGTGGAGAGCAGTTTGAAAAAGCTCAGAAAATCAAGCAAGAAGTATATAGTTTTTTAAAAGAAGCAATGGAAGAAGCTTCAGAGAAAGCCTTCAAAGCTTTAGGTATTCATTGCACAGAAAAGCACGCAGGAGAATACGGAGATGGTTCTGTTTATGGAGCAGGGTTAGGTGAAGGAGGAGCATGCAACATTAAGGTTGGAAGTAAGACGAACTCTTACTTAGAAAAACAAATATCTTACGGAGGAAAGAGAATGTTTGTTGAAGCAAGTTTTGAGATAGACGGAATAAAGGAAATGATTCATATGATTTATAGAACTACTGAAAAAGCGGTTTCTCAAGGTCATGGGGAATTCGAAGGAGGTTTCTTTGTGCATGAGAATATGCACATGAGCTTATCTGATATGAAAAAATTCAAAAAAGACATGAAAAAAATACTAGATGAAGCTGCAAAGAAAGAAGCAGCTTACTTAACTCAATCTAAGCTAGGAGTTGATGATAGAATTGAAACAGACACTACACAGACAGTTGCAGAAAGCATTGTTGGAGGAGACGTAGAGTCTTTTTTAAGTAATATGGATAATTTATTCGAATCGGATGGTATAGATGACGATGAGCAAGCTAAAGAGGATGCTTTGATTAAATCTAAAATCCAAGAAGAGGAGCGTATGAAGTTAAAAAAGAAAAACATTGATGACGGTGGCGCTAATCCTAACAGGAGACCAAAACTGAAAAAGAAAGATATTGATGACGGTGGCGCTAATCCTAACAGGAGACCAAAACTGAAAAAGAAAGATATTGATGACGGTGGCGCTAATCCTAACAGGAGACCAAAACTGAAAAAGAAAGATATTGATGACGGAGATCTTGAGGAAATGACAACATCTGGTGGAGGTGGTGGAGGAGGTTCTGCTGGAGCTTTTGGATATGACGCTCCTCTTGGAGGCGTTAAGAAAAGAAAATTAAAAAGTTCTGCACCATTTGATCAAGTAGTGAACGAAAATATTTTACGTGAGAGCTTAACCTCTAAAGGAATTGAGCAAGTTAAATCAATGGTAGAGAAATTAGGAGCAAGAAAAACTGCTGAAAAAATGATTGACCTTGCTCTTAATAAAACAATTGGGATGAGTGCTAACGATTTACCAGACACTGCTATTTTTGCAGACGGACTTGATGAAGTTGAAGAATTAATACATCAGTCAGATTTTTCAGAAGCCTTTAGAGTTGCGAAAGAGACGGCAGCATACATGGTTAGTGACGAAATGGGAGGAATGGGAGAATTTTTTGAAAACAAAGGTTTTAGTGAAGGTAAAAAAGGGTATAACTTTGAAGTTTATCATGAAACTCTATCTGGAGCGCTTGAAACTGCTCAGGATTTTGCAAGAGAAAAAGGTTATGAGATATCAGATGAGGATTTATTTCAATTTGGAATTGGCGGAATTAGCTATGACGTAACGAAAAGAGTTTCATTTGAATTAACTAAAAACGGAGAGTTAGCCAAAAACATGCTTCACGTTCAAATGTACAGGATGGGAAGTGGGAAATATGAACTTAATATGTATTTTGATAATTCTAAAAAATTAAATGAAAAGAAAGATTTTGATCCTAGATTTAAAGAGACTGCCTATTATCAGAAAATGATGAAGGATGAATTAAAAGGGCAAGGTAATGTTCGTTTGGTTCAAGAGAAGAATGAAAAAGGAGATGATTTCTGGACTGTAGTATCACCTGAAGTTATGAAGAGATATGAGAAGAACCACATTATGGGCGCTCCGGGAGCAGAGGGTGTAGAGCCAAACTCTGAAGAAGAAGAAAATTTAGCCAAAGGTCATGGACAAAAGCATGGTGGAGGAAAGAAGAAGAAAAAAACAACAAACGAAAACCTTAAGCCTAGGTTTGCGCCAAGACTAAAGCATCAATCAAACCCTGAGATAAACGATAGCGGAGAGGAAGAAAATAGAGGTGAAAAAAATAAATTTTCACCAAGACTAAAACATCAAGCAAATCCTATCGATGAAAACGGAGATGAGGGAAACAAAAAGATAGAGGGTCAAAAATTCAATATAGATATCAACCAGTCAAGTTTCGATGGAGAAGTTAATTCAAAATGGTCTATGACTGAATTTAATGGAAGTAGATATGGAAGTTGGGAAGATGCTATGAAAGATTTAGTTCAGAAATGGACAGAGAATCCTGAAATGCATAGTTTCTTTAGATTCAACCTAGAAACTAGTGATGATTTAGAGATTGGTAACCAAGAATTTTCTGGAGCGGATATACATGATTTCTTAGATTTAGAAAAATCACAAGAACAATTTAAGAACAACGATTACGCAAATGAATACATGGGTATTGATGAATCTGTAAGAAAAAGATATAAGCCCCAGAGGTCAAAAACTCAAGATGAAATTAATGATCGTTGGAAAACTTTAACAAATTTTTCAAAAAGACAAACTATTAAAGAAGCAGAAGATAAAGCTGACAAGTATAAGAGTCCATTTGAGGGAAGAGAAGAGAAAAAGCCTTTAAATGAAGTTCAACTAAAAAGCACTGTAAGAAACCAGTATTTAACTGAAGGGTCTATTGTAGATGGAAAGAAAATAATTTTAGTTAAAAACAGCAGAAGCAGAGAATACTTAATGTTTGAGTCAGATGCAAATGATTCTAAAAAAGCATTTTGTTTTGATTTTGTAACTGGAATGAGAGTATCTAACCCTAATTTTAAGTTATAACAGAATAAAACATATTATAATATCACCTAAAAGGCTACTATCAGTAGCCTTTTTTTGTTGGATTGACTTGATTTTGTCAGTCTTCATATTTAAATTTAAAAAAACAAAAGAAATGAGCATTAAAATAGAAAACATTACAACAAATAAAAACTCTCTTAAAGTAAGCTTCGGAGCAACAGGAAAGGACAGGACTATTTCTTTAGGAAGATTTGAAATGGCGTGGTCTCCAAACCCTAGGATAACAAATTCTTTATTAATTTACCAAAGAAAGAATTTGATTAAAGTAACAACTGAAGAGAAGCCTGCTCACCTAAAATACTACACTCCGTATACTAGAGACATGGTTGCTGTTCCAATAGTTGAGAAAGTAGAAGAGAAATTAGAAATTCATGTTCAAAACGTAAAAGGAAATATAGGAGAAACTTCTAAAGCTTTAGAAGAGGCTTTGTTGCCTACCGAAGAGGGTAGTTTTAAAGGAGAAATATCTTCTGAAGATTTTCAGCAAATTGTTAAAGAACAAAAAGGCAACAGCATTTTAGACAATGCTATAGAAATGGTGGATGGATACAAAGGGTTAAATTCTGGAGTGTGGAGCAGTGAAGATGAAAAGATTATTAGAAAAAACTACCCTAAACACGGATTGAAGATTACCGCTGAAAAACTTAATAGAAGTGAGTCATCAGTAAGAAAAAAAGCAGAATCTTTTGGGCTTAAAAAGAATAAGAAGAAATGATACTTGCTAGCGTAGAAATGGATTATATTAAATTTCTTAATGGGCCAAGATATAATCTTAAGTTAATTTTAAAAAAGCACTTAAAAGCATATACTCTTTTTGACTTCAAAGTTGATGAACTAGATCAAACATTTGAATGCAAGAAAAGTATAATGAAAAACAAAATACGTATTAATGGAAAAAAGGTGTGGTCAGGCAGCTATACATTTATTCCTGATGAAAATGAAAAGAACGTAAAAATAACTATCCACTTAGATTAGAAATGGAACTAACTAGTAAGCAGAAATACATAAAAACTATGTTTCCTGATTCAAAGGAAACAGAAGATTGGGTTTTAGAAATAGTAACCAAAATACATAATTTAGGAGAGATGTTTGGGACTCATAAATATGACGTATGGATAGCTAAAGAAACAAAAAAAGATGAAGTTGTAATTATAAAAACAATAGAATTACAGCTTATTATTGACTGGGCTTTAGAAAGTAATACTGATATTATGCAGAAAAGTTTCGATGATGCATTAAGGGAACAGGAAGAATGGCACGAAAGGATAGCTGCAATTAATGAGAATAACACTATTAACATTCCTGATGTTAATGATGATAAAGTTATATACATTACAAAAGATAAGAGGTTTTTCCTTTATGTTTTAGATGTAAATGATCTTATGTACGAAGGCACAATGATGAAGCATTGTGTTAAGGGGAATAATTACAAAAAAAAGGTTAAAGATAATAAATCAATCATATTATCTTTAAGAGACATTAACAATAAACCTCATGTTACTTTAGAGATATCAATTTCTAAAGACAAAAAAGGTAACCATTCTGGGAGAGTAATTCAGCAGTATGGAAAATCAAATCAAATTCCCAAAAAATTATATAGAGAAGCTTTGAAGGAATGTGTTCTCTTTATGTGTGACTGTATTGATGAAAATACAGAGAAATTTTTAGACATGAACTACTTCTAATTCTTTTTTGATGCTATTTAAATAAAAGAATTACAAATGGCTACTGGACTAACATTTCCGACTTTATCCCCCACTACAAGCCCATATCAGCTAGTAGAAACACTAAACGATTTCTTTCTGCAAGTGCAGACTGCATCTACATTTAATTTTGATACGTTTACAAGTAGTGGTTCGTTTGACGGAGTTAATCTTACTTTGACTAATAATCAAGGAGGAACTTTTAACGTCCCTTGGACAGACGATATATTTGCTACTGGAGGTAGTTATAACAACTCAACTTCAATTATCACTGTATCCAACAACTCAGGGGAAACCTTTGATATATCACTAACTGCTTTAACTGCTCAAATTGGATCTCTTGAATCAAACGAAGGAAATGATTTTGTTACAGGGAGTACTTTTAATAATTCAACAGGAATTATTACTTTCACTAAACAAAGCGGAGGTACTTTTACTAGTGATTTATCCACTTTAACAAACGATTTATACAGTCTAAGTTCGGTTACTTCATTTGATGTAACTACAGGCGCAACATTTAGTCAGCCTGAAAACGAATTTACTTTTAGCACTTTTTCAGGAGGGTCTTATTCGGTAAATGCGGGTCTTCTATCGGCAAACACTTTTTCTAACGCATTAACACTAAACGGAGATGTTCTAGAAATAGACTTAAGCGACAGTTCTCAGCTTACCACTTCTTTAAGCGGATTAGCACACAACGATTACGTTGTAAGTGGGTCTTATAGCTCTGGGAGTTCTTTGTTGAGCTTAACTACTTTAAGTGGAGATACAGTTAATATCGACATGGGAGAGCTTGCAAACCAAGCAGTCGGAGATGACTACATTGTTTCTGGTGAATTTAACTCAGGAACATCTGTAATGACATTAACCACTTTAAGTGGAAATACAGTTGAAGTCACAGGAGTAATGCAAGAAGATAGACATATTTTCTCAGGAAATGTCGTAGGAACATCATTAATAAGTTTTTACGGAGTAGGAGGTTATAACTTTGTAGTAGATGTAACAAGTCTTTCAAGTGCAGCTCAAAGAATATCTGGAGGCGCATATTCTGCCGACTCTTCTTCAATAGTATTCTCAGCTTCGTCTGGAGGTACAGCTTTTGTAGTAGAAGGAATAACCACAACTACAGGAGGAACTTATTCTTCGTTGAATGAAGAATTAGGGTTATATAATTCTACGGGAGGTACAATTTTGATTACTGGAGTAACTGATAACTATATTACTGGAGCTACTTTTGATGAATCATCTTTTAACATAGATTTAACAGATAGACGTGGAAACTCAGTATCTTTAAGTTTAGGGTCTTTAACAGCTGATACTGGAGTTTCATCAGTTCAAGGAGGAACTAACATATCAACTGGAGGTACTCAAGAATTCCCTTCTATAAATCTAAACAATACAGTTAGCATAGGGACTGTGAACGCTGGAGTTGGAAACATAACCACAGTGAACGCACTTACACTTGCAGCCGCTACACTTAATGCTTATGTCTCAATTAACACAAACTCGTTAGCAGCAATCGCAGTAGATGCCCAAACAATTGACGCAAGCTTATTGACCTCTACCACAATTAACGCAGGTACAATTTACGCAGATACAGTTAATGCAGATACAATCAGCACAAGTTTATTGACCTCTACCACAATTAACGCAGATACAGTTAATGCTCAAGAAATTGACACAAATGTATTAACTGCTGGTACACTTAATACATCTAACGGTAATTTTATTTCTTTAATTTCAGGCACTGGAAACTTCGTCTCCTTATTAACTGCCGCTACGTTTAACTCTCCTGCGATTACTTCTGTTACAATTACTGCTGACACGATTAATGCTGACACGATTACTGCTACCACGATTAGCGGCTCTAGTTTGGTTTACGCACCATCAGTATACGCTACCAAGGTTATAGTTTCAGCGACTAGCACTAACACGATGAACGCAGTATCGCTTTCAGCTGATACTATTTTTTCAGGGTCTACGGATTTATATGATATTTTTCAATCTGAGCCTTCTACTTTGCAAGATATTGTTACAAACGGAAATATTATCTACAGCGGATCTCCTAGCTTGTCTGGAGAATCACTACATTTCTATGCTGAAGGAGAATCTGATAAATTTTCTTTTCAGGCTATTGATGACACTAATTTTGTGATAAGCGGAACAGCAGCTAATACTTCTATTATTAAATTTGACGGTAAAGATTTTAAATTTGAATCCACACAATCAGCGGGGACTTATGTAGGTTTGTCGGTAGCTGGAGGTGGGCATCCTTATTTGATTGGATTCAACGGAACTCACAACAGCAGTATTTTACTAGATGACATAACAGACGATAGGCAATGGAAGATGCCAGATGAGGGCGGGGTTGTGGAAGTGAAAGGAGGTGCGCCAGAAATAATGGATTTTGCTAGCACAGTTACTTTCAATGCTTTAGAGGGGAAAAATTTTGAAATAACACTGACAGCAGACACTCAGTTTACAATAATAAGACTCATGGCTGGAGATACAATTAGAATTGTCACAAAACAAGACGCAGTAGGGTCTTGGGAAGTCACCTCACTAATTGCCAACTCCTTAGTACAAGGAGGAGGTTCTGGTGACATAACTTTAACTTCAGCAGCTAATGCTGTAGATATTTTTGAAGTCTATTATGATGGAACGAATTACTTCTGGACACCAATGCTAAACTACACTTAATCTACTTTTCGAAGATGTTTTCTCTATCTTTAAAAACATCTTTTAAACTATCATAGCTTAGTTCAATTTTATCCCATTTGTTCCATTCTCTGTTGATTCTAATAATAGTTTTATCATTAGGGCAACTTTGAATAGCTTCAGGTGTAGAATCGATTAGTATATCACAAAAGTCCCATTTTTGAGATTCTTTTTCTAGATACATAATGTTTTTTATTCTACTATTACACTTGCTTAGGAACTCGTGAGTTGCTGGTATTGCTTTTGATTTTTGAGTAGAAAAAAGAATGACTTTGAACAAATCTTTTCCATAACCATAAGACTGAAGCCTGTTTGCAATTTCAGATGCATTCTTATACTCATTTGCTCTTGCAAAAATTTGATAAGGCCTTTGCTCATAGATAAACTCATCCATAACTTCTTGGGGAGTTAAAATAATAGGTTTATCATCTTCAACTCCTGATTCTCTGAACTTTTGAGTTTTAATTTCTTTTGTTTCGAATTTGTAATGATTGAGAAGGTCGTCAGTATCTACTGGAAGGGTAATATTTACTCTTTCTTTTTCTTCTTTTTCACTTTGAATCAAACCCACTTCTTCGTTTGTGTGTTCTATCACTTTAAATGACTCCCCCTCTATTTTAGGGCTTACAGAATCTCCTTCGCCAGAAACATTTAAATTCAAATTGTTTTCATCATGGATAAAAACTTTTCTATACTGTGAGTCAAATGATTCAACAAAATCCCTAATAACACCGTCAATATTAATACCAACTATTTTCATATCTTTTAATTTTTATTTAATATACTAAATTTAGTATTTGAATCAAAGTGCTTTTTTTATTACATCAACCATAAATGTTATTTCTTTGACCGATAGCTTCGGATGGTTTGGGATATATATTCCACATTCATCTATTTTTTTTGAATTATCAGTAGATTTTTCTCCATACACAGAAACATACATTGGCTGCATACCCATTGACCCTGAAATTAAAGGTCTACATTCAATATTGTTTTTATGGAGAGCCAATATCACTCTTTCTTTTTGGGTTTTATTTTCTAAAATTATAGGATAACAAAAACTTGCCGTCCAAGAACCTTTCGTAGGCGTTGGAGTCCAAAGTTTTAATTCTTCTATTTCATTTTTAAGATGAGAGAAGTTTGTGTTTCTTTTAGCTAGCCAATCATCTATTTTTTCTAATTGACGAATTCCTAAAAAAGCTTGAAGGTCGGTAGATCTTAAATTAAAGGCTGGGATATAAAAAGTATATAAAGCATTAAATTCATCGATAGACCATTTCTCTCTAAGTTCAGATTTAGCTTCATTATCTAAGTCTCTATCCCAACCATGAGACCTTAACTGAAGAAGGGTGTCATAGACTTCTTTATCATCCGTACAAACCATACCTCCTTCGATTGTTGAGTTATGAAGACAAATTGGCTGCCAACCTCCTACAAAATTTTCATAATTAGGGACGGAAAAGTCATAAACAAATTCATGGTCATCGGAGTTTAATATTTCAATATCTCTAATCTCTAGCTCCATTAAATCCCCATAATCTTCCCCCTCGTATACTAGAGAAGTTTTTCTACCTTCTTTTTTCTGGTACAACTCTCCCTCTTCATTAAAAAAAGTGTTATACATTCTGTAACTTTCAATCTCAAAATTTGGAGATATTAATCTTCCTTTAATATATGATTCTTTAATTTTACACTTCACTCCTGTAGACCCTCTAATTCCTAAAGATGAGCATAGATAAGAAACGTCATTAATCAACATTTTTGATGAACTAGCAAACTCAGTTCTAGTTTCATCGCAAGTCCCGTCACCTAAATGAAATCCATGTAAAAAGTTCAACTTATTTTGCGTATTTACATTCCAAATAAAATCTGGAATCCTTTTGTTTGGAGCGCCAGATTTTATTCCTAAAAAATATTTAAAGAAAAAACACAAAGTCTTTGAGTCAAACATAACTTGAGTTACATTTTCTTTTGTTGATGTTGATGTATATCCTATTATCCCAAAAACACTCTCTATAGATTCTAACACTTCTTTTATAAATTGATATTCATTTTTATTAAAAGTAAAACACAGCCCTGTCTCTTTTTTTCCTCCTCTAAATGAGCCTTCAGCAATAAAAAACCCAACCATTTTACAAAATGAAGGCGTAATTAATACGCTGTGTGGGACAAACTTGTTTTTAGGAGTGTTTTTAAACGCGACTCTTAAGTTTGTAGTTTTATTATTAGCCAACTCTAAAGGAAGCTGTTTTCTCTGTTTATAATTTTCTTTAAGTCTGTACTCTTTAGTCCCCCATTTTGGTTTATAATTACAGTAATCTTCTTCATTGTGGTTAATTACAAAAAAAGTAGAATTATATTTCCTACAAAAAGAATAAAAATCTAAATTATTTATTTCTTCATTATTAAAATTAAACTTCTGAGGCACTATAATTTTATCCCCTTTTTTTAATTTATTTCCTGAAACTGAAACTGGAAGCCCCATTTCAAACTTAAAAACACTATGATCCTCAGTAATGTCTACTGACCTGTTGTTTTTAAGTTTTAATCTAAATATTCTTTTATCTCCTAATTTGTGTTTTATAATTTCAGAAGGAGTTCTCTTATAAATCTTTTTATCATTTTGATTAAAAGATAAAATATTTATTTCTTCTGGTTTAAAATTATCATAAATATATTTTATATTTTCAATTCTAAACTGGTTTTTTTTATCATAAAAAGGAATTGGAGTATCAGAAACAACACTCATAGAATGTCCGAAATAGGTTGAGAAGGAACTCATTAATCCAAAAGTGCCTAATTTTTTACAACTATATCTAGTCCCTTGAGATTCGCAGACATCTTCTAGAAGAATAACATCATACTTTTTACAAAGGGTGGTAATATCAGCCATGTGGGGAGACAGCCCTAGTGCTGAGACTAACATTAAAGCAGAAGGTTCTTGTTCTATAAAAATCTTCTCTAAGTCTTGAATTGACACAGAAAGATTTTCTAAATTTATATCGCATAAAATTGGTTCAAAATCAAGTATCATAGCACTTGATAAATCTGTAGCCCAAGCTAATTGAGGAATAACAATTTTATTATTTTTGAGAGGGTATAGAGTTTTTATTGTTTGGAGCATCAACAGTAGAGCTGATGATCCAGAGTTTACAAATACAGAATATTTAGACCCTAGCCATTCTGACCAATTGTTCTCATACTCTAAAGTGAGCGACCCTTTTGTTAATCGAGGGTATGTTTTCAACCACTCAATAAGAGCGTCAATATCATCCCTTTCGATTGTGTCTTTAACAAGTTGAATGTTTTCTTCCATAGAGTAAATTATGAAAGAAATACGAGAAAATCAATTAAAGATATTGTTTCTTATAAGTTTGACTAATCCCATCCTCTAGAGATGTTGGTGTCCAGTTAGGAAAAATAGATTCTAGCTTTTCAATAGAAACATCTTTACGAAATTGACCATCAGGCTTGGTTGGGTCAAATTTTATCTCAAGATGTGCAGCGCCCATCGATTTAAGGGCTATTTTAGCCATTTCCTTGATAGATAAGTTATCTTTAATGGCAATGTTCATATTCTGGTAAACATCCTCCTCTATGCATTTAAAAATAATATTACAAAAATCATCAACCAACATAAACTGTCTTAGAGGAGTTCCTGATCCAAAAAGCATTATATGGTCATCTTGATTAATCTTGGCTTTATGTATTTTCTCAATTAATGCTCCTACAAAATGTGCGTTTTTCCCGGACTTATCTCCAAACCCATAAAGGTTGCAAGGAGTCAAATATTGGTATTGTGTTTTGTATTGTTGATTGCAAGCATCAATTTGAACTGCCATTGACCTTTTTGCGTATCCGTATGAAAAATTAGTAGGAGTAGGAGCGCCTAAATGCATGTATTCCTCTTTCATAGGGTAATGGTCGTCAGGTAGAGTGTCTGGATAAATGCAAGTAGATAAAATCGCAATAACTCTTTTTACACCATGCTTTCTTGATTCATTTATAAGCAAAGTGTTCATAAGGACATTATCATCATAATAATCTGAAGGCTGTTCAATGTTAACTGTAATACCACCAACACGAGCTGCTAAGTGAATTATAACATCAGGGTTATGATATCTTATCATATTCTGGACATCTTCTTGATCAGTTAAATCGTAAGTAGAAGAACTAAGATAAATGGCGTTTGGGTAGAGCTTTTTTAAACCTTTCCCTACCATTCCTGAACCTCCTGTGATTATTATTTTTCTATCCATGATTGGGGATGCATGTCTTTTGTTTCATAATGAGAATAAGCAGTACCAAACCATTTTTTTGGAACGATTACTTTCTTGGTAGGATTTGTGTTTAAATAAGCTCCCCACCAAGAATATGATGAATTTGCAATAATATTTGAATCACATAATGTTTGCAAAGCAAGGTCTTCAATGTCACTCTGATCTTCAATTACAAAAAACTTTGACTCAAGATCTGGAAAGTTATTCTTGCACCATTCCGTGTCATCTGAGAAAACAAGAAATTTAGTGCCTTCTGGAAACTCTTTTACGGCTTCTAAAATATAATCCATTGAAACTACAGGGTGGTGGTCAGGAAGGTTTAGGTAATCTCCTCTTCTGATATGAATAGAGCAATTGGGTTGATCCAATAATTCCTTATGTTTTTCATATAAGCTTTCAGTAATATCTTTTTTGAAAGTGAAAATGTCTTGAACTAACTCTTTATCTAGATATTTGTAAGACTGGAAGTAACCCTTGATATTCATGTGCTTTTTGTACTCAATTGGAGTGTAGTGAAAATTTGACTCACTCCATACTAAAGATATTATTCCTTTTCTTTCAGGAGTGAAATCTTCTTGAAAAACAGAAGAGTATGACCACTCAGGTAAAGCTACTTTATCTTTATTGGTTTTTGCTAAAGACATAGCTACGCTGAGTTGCCATATTTGATTTCCTAACCTATGGGTGAAATTATCTATTCCTATCATTTTAAATCTAACTTCATTATGATGCTATCAATTTCTATGTTGTCTCTTTTTATTTTTTGAGAAACACCAATATTTTTAAAACCTAGTTTATTATACAAATTAATTGCCCTAACGTTGTTTGACAGAACTTCAAGTTTAATATTATTTAAATCATAACATTTATTTAAGTCTTTTATGAACTCAACATATGATTTAAACCCTAAACTATGACCCCTAAAATCTGGGTGGACATCGCATCCAAGATACATTGTTTTATTATCTAAATCCCAATTTGAAGTTCTAAAATATCCTATTTTTTTACAACCTAATTTAATAATAAAAAATTTCGGTCTACTTTCCTTAAACCACTCCTGCGCCTCTACAATAGTGAATTCACTATTGTTATGGAGAAACTCTTTTGAGTTGTTTCTAATTTCTAAAAAAAAAGGAATGTCCTTAAGAGTCATTTCTGAGAAACTTAAATTTAAATCTAACATTTGGTTCGGCACAAAAACACTATCATTTACATCTGTTCTACCATACTCAATAACATTGACGGCAAAATATGGCACTCTATACTTATTTGTGAAATCCTTAAACACTAATCCGCTTTCAATCAAAAGGTCAGTAAATTTTACATGACACATATCTCCAGCTTTTCCATCAACAGATTTAATAGGAGATGGAGAATAGTCATATATTTTTTTCATATAATCTTTTGAAATAATACCATTAGACACACTACATCCTCCGTTTGGATATTTTTTATTCACTCCAGAAAAAGAACATAAATAACCTTTAACACCTTGCGACTTGTATTCATTCAATAAAATTGAATCGAAATTATCTATACTAGGAACATAATCATCCTCAACAAAAATATAATAATCGAAATCGTTTTTAAACTTTTCATAAGCATAAAAAAACTGACCGTAAGACTGACCTACATTAGAATGTCTTTCTAAAATCACGACCTCGCAATCAAACTGAGAAATTAACCCCTCAACATCATAATAAACATTATCTACGCCAATCATGGGTTTAACTATTGTTATCTGAGATAGATTATGCTTTAAGCTTAAGAGTTTTAATAAATGTTCTCTAAGATATTTTTGATTTGGGATTCTTCTTTCTCCAGACCAAGTAGGTATAATATAATTTATTTTTTCCACACTCCAATATAATTATTAGGACTAGTTAAAGGCTCTTCTTGTAACTTCTCCATCTTACTGTTTAGTGACATTAACTCTTGATCACTATATGTGTCAAAAGCAAATCCGTTAAAAGGATTAATTATAAAATTACATGTAATATATCCGTTTTCTGAATGATTAATTATAAATTTCTTGTAAATATCCTGAAGACTTCTATCAAGTTCTGTGTATGCATAGTTACTTATAATTAAATCGTACTCTTCATTCTTAAGATTGTCGCTTTCAGAAAACCTCACATCTTTGACATTTAATTTATCTAAGTATTTTTTACTTAGAGCATTTGCCTCTTTTATATCTACTATGTGATAATCTTTAATGGAAAAATAATCTTTAATTATTTTACACTGACCTCCATAACCCCCTCCTATTTCTGCAATTTTAAACCCATCTAAATTTCCAAAGATTTTAATTAAATCTGATAAAACTTTGATGTATCTTAATGTGCTTGGAGCTATGTCTATATTTTCATATGAATGAACACTAGACCCTCCAAACTTATCATTTGTTTTAAACTTATCCATATGGATATTACTCAACATTTCTGGATTGTCTCTTTTAATTAAATTATAATAATCAAGACCAAAACCTATGGAAGTATGTTCTAATATCTGAGTATACTCAGGTATTGTTTTGAATGTTTTAAAAATTTCTTCATCCTCAGATGCTCTTAAGCAAACTAAAGGATAAGCATTATTGTTGCTTGCGCTTTTATTTATCATATTACCAACCTTTTTTTATGCATTCTACAATATATTCTCTTTGTTCTTCAGTGACCCACCACCCAACAGGTATTGACGTTAATCTGTTTTTAATTTTATTCAAATTTGGAAGATCTGATCTAAACTCAGCCAAACATGAATGCATGTCATTTCTTTCATGCACTTGACTAGTTGCAATACCGCAGCTTTTCATATATTCAGCAAATTTTTCTTTATCATCCACTAATATAGAATAAATCCAATAAGAAGACTCCATCCTATCGTCCCTCTCTAGCAGAGTAACTCCTTTAACGTCTTTTAATTCTTGGTCATAATATCTGCCATTGGATTTATGTTTATCAATGACTTCTTTTTGTACCTCTTTTAAATTTTCATTACCGATAGAAGCGCTTACATCATTCATGTGAAATTTAAACCCCCATTCTGGTATATCAGCCTCGCACCTAAAATCTTTTCTATCAGACTCTCTGTCGATTCCATACCATCTTAACAACTTAGCTCTTTGATATAAATTCTTATGCGGCAACACCAAAAGCCCACCATCTACAGATGTTAAATGCTTTATTGCTTGAAAACTAAATGTACATATATTGCCATGATTCCCTAGTAACCTACCCTTAAACTTACTACCTAAAGCATGAGCGCAATCCTCAATAATCACAGGTTTAAAGCCAAAGTTTCTGAAAGCTGAATCTTGAATTTCTTTTAACCTATCTAAATCCATAGGATACCCTCCCCAATGGACAAGGAAAATAATTTTGGTTTTAGATGTAATTTTCCTTGACAGGTCATCTAAATCCATGTTTAAAGTTTTTGGGTCTATATCAACCCATTTTATGTTTAAATTATTTGCTAAAATAGGAAAGTTAGTAGCAGTACAAGTCAAAGGAGTCGCAAGAACTTCATCTCCATCAACTAACCCGCCCCAGTTAGAAACATGCTGTACCGATCCTAAATAAGTTTTAGTGTTTATAGATTTTTTCTTTAATAAATGCAAAGCCAAATGTTCAGCAGATGTTGCAGAATTCACTGAAACAACATAGTCGTTTTCAAAAAATTCTTTTAAGTTATTTTCAAACTCATCAACCCTCTCTCCTTGACCAATAAAGCCAGACTCTAAAACTTTCGTAGCAGCTTTTGAGGCTTTTTTAGCCATATAAACTTTGAATAATGGTATATTATGTTTCATTTTTTAATTTTTTGATTCTTTCAAACATCATTGGGTAGTCTGAAATATTTTTACTTTCTTTGCTTATACCATGCTTGGCTAAAACATATTTTGATTCTTCTATTTTTATTTTTGAGTTTAAAGTATTAGAAACACCTTCACCTCTAAGTCTTTGAACTATAATTTTTTTCGGTAGTAACAAAGGTATATTATATTTCTTAAAAAGCCTATAATAAAACTCAACATCATTTAACCAACATAAATCCTCATTAAAATAATTGTTGTCATTTTTAAATAACATCACGCTAGGTCCGCTAATCTTATTAATGCCAGAAAGCATTTTTTCTGGCTCAATCCAAACTGGAGAGTGAGGCTTGTTTAGGTTCTTTGTGTTATTTTCATTACAGTGAAAAGTCCCAGCAACAGCCCAGCCGTATTCCTCAATGTTGTTCATATAATATTCTAGTGCTTTAGGAGAATGAAAATAGTCGTCTTGAAATATTGTTTTTATATATTCTCCTTTTGCTTTTGATATGGCAAAATTTAAATTCATAGCAGCACTTCCTTTTCCGCTACTGTTTTTGTAGTATTTTATATCTAGATGACTCCAGTTTTCACATTCTTTTTCAATAATATCACTGCTAGAGTGGTCTGAAACAATTATATCATAATCCTTGAATGTTTGAATTTCGATTGTCTTTAATAGAAAATTAAGCATATAAACGCCCATGACTTCTCCGTTGGAGTAGATCAACTCTGTTGTTGGTATGCATATAGTTATTTTACTCATAATTATATTTTAATCCAACATTTGGGAGTTAAGTCTTCATTAGAGTGAGAACTAACAAACCAAACATTAGGTGTTATTACTTTTTTGTTTTTATTTAAATTTAAATAAGAACCCCACCAAGAAAACGTTGAATTAGAAGTGATGTTGTTTTTACATAAGGACATTAGATACATATCAATATAATCATGTTCTTGTTCAATAAATGTAGCGTTTATTGAACAAAAATTACTTTTACACCAAGAAATATCGTTAGAGAATATAATGAATTTTTTATCTCTTCCCATCTCATCTATTGCTTTATTATAATAATCCATATCTAATTTATTATAAAATGGTATTTTTAAAAAATCACCTCTTCTAACATGAATGCTACAAGTGTTTTCGCTGGTTAATATGTCAATATATTTGTTATTAATATATTGGTAACTCTCATTATCAATTTCAAATAACTCTTTTATTTCTTTTTCATTATTTGAAAAATATTTTTCAGACTGATAATAACCGTCAATCAAACAATCTTTAACATAAGGTATAGGTTTATAAGTAAGTGATTCATATCTGTAGTTATTTAAGTCAGATAAACCATTAGATTTTTCTACATTTCTGAAAAAGTTTGACATATACAAATCCCAATGGGAATGAACTACTCTAATTTTGCTTAAATCTATTTTAAACACAACCCCTTCATCTAACGCTAGCGAGTACCCAGCTGCAATTTGGAAAAGATAATTTCCGAGACCTCCTTTTAAATTACTTACAACCATTTTTAAGAGTCAATCACATTAGAGCTTATTGCCATCCAATCATCAAACTGTTTGTTAAGAACATCTGGAGTCCATTGCTGATAGTTTCCCCACCCCCTTTGTTTCATTTCTTTACTTTGCCTAATTGCGTAATGAGCATATTTTTTAATTAAAACCTCTCTATTAATATACTTATAATGAAGAAGTTTTACCCCACTATTATTTATGCTCTTAATATTTCCAGTAGGGACTGCGGTATGACTTCCCGGTGCAAAGTTAATTTCATTAACCTCAGAAGGCTTAAATAAACAAGGTTTTGAATAACTAACTTTGAAATAACCTGTTTTTAATTCTTCATATATTTGACCATCAGTTGTCGGAAGGTTTTCCGACAACATTTCATAACCTTCTGTGACAATATGGTTACAGTTTTCAATATTTTCTAGAAACTCTTTTATATTGTTATGATATATAAGCTCATCAGTGTCACAAATAATAACCCAATCTGCGGTTGATGTTTTCCAGCAATTATTCCTTATATTAATTAAAGAAGATTCCTCAAATTTTTGGTTTGTATCAAAACTAACAACGTTAATTCCTGCCTCCTCCATTAATTTTAATGAATTATCTGTTGACATATTATCGTAAACAGTTATATTGGAGGCAAACTTTTTATAATGCCTTAAAAAATATGGTAATATTATTTCTTCATTATAGCATATAGCAAAAACATCTATTTTCATGTTATTTGTAATGTTTGATTAATTTAAAAGGCTTCTTTTTGTTTATATCCTTATGAATGTCTCTTTGTAATTTCTGATTGACTTTGTCATCCGAAATGGGATTATCTCTATTATAGATGTACCAAACCTTATCGTTGAATTTGACTTTATTAAACCCTGCCATTTCCATTAACGGAAACATAATGGCAACATCATATGTCATTTTATAAAAATACCCAGCATCGTCCTTTAAACAAGAAAAATCAGCATCCTGTTTAGCTATGCTTTGATACAACCCTGCTCTAAATGTCCTTAAATGAGAAACAACAAAAGGAGAGTTTCTTAAATTATTAAATTCATCATAAGAATAAGCTCTAGCAAAACCTTTTCTACCATCTGTCCATTGAGCCTGTCCATAAGATACCCAGCAGTCAGTTTTGTTATAGTAATCATTCACCTCAGAAAGTACGTTTCTAGTGGGAAACCAATCATCTCCATCCATAAGAACGCAGATAGTCTCTTTACTACAGTGTTCTAATATAGCATCATGAATGTTTTCTAGTGCTGTTTTTCTAACCTCATTTCTTACAATAACAACCCTATCATCATCATAAGGTAGTTTTTTATAACTATCGTCAGTAGAACAATCATCTATAAACACAACTTTATAATTATTATATCGTTGTGTTATTGCAGATGAAACACATTTCTTTAAGACCTTCCCGGGATTATAAAAGGGAATTATTATTACTATTTCATTATTTTTCATATTTCCAAATGTGATTTTTAATAAAAAGCTTATTATACAATGACTTCTTAATTGATGAGCGACTAAAGCCTGATTTTTCAGAAGCCTCAGTTATGCTTTTATAAGAAGAAACTAAATTGTTTTTATAATTGAATAAGTGAACTTTTTTAGATTTTAATTTTTTATTTTTATCAGACACAGCAGGTCTCTTAACTCCAAACATAGCGTTATTTTTACCTTTATTAAGTTTGCTATTCTTGTCGTTTGCTTCTTTTTGTTTTTTGACGGCATTTTCTATCCCGTATTTATTTATCCAAATTTCAAAACAACTAGTCCCATACATAGGATTGTTTTTTTCTTTGGATAAATTTTTATCTTTTCTTGTTTTACTTATTTTCTTAGCAGAAGCAACATTGTCTCTCTTATGATTAAATGAGCTAATCATAAGTTTTCTATAATCTTTAGAACTCCATTTAGCTTTCATTAATAATGAAAGCTTCTTTTTAGTCTCCTTCGTGTGAGCAGAACCAAGAGAACTAAACGCTGTTTCTAATATATTGTAAACAATGTCTCTACAAAAGGGGGTGTATATATCTAAATACTTTTGTTCTAATTCTAATAAAGACTCTTTGCTTGGTTTATCTGTTAACTCTAAGACTATAAACTCAAACTCATCTTTCCCATATTTAACCCAAGCCCTCTGTAGATGTTTATTTCCGTGAGATTCTTTGTTTAGTTTACATTTATGTTGACACCATCTTTCTAAGATATTAGCAGAGCTACCTATGTAAATCTTTTTATTAATTTTGTTTTTTATTATATATACTCCTGATTTTTTATCCATTTTAAGCCGCATTTAAAAAGCATACGCTTTAATTTTGTTTTTAGAAAAATCACACCCATTCAAATAAATCAACACCATCTTGTTTTTGTTTTCTTTTAAAAAATCTAAAATATTCATATTATAACTTAAAAGAACCACCCAATCACACACCTCTTCGTTTAAAGAGGTTTTTTTCTCTTCATTGTTCCAAAAAAAACTAGTAGAACCTACAACATATACACTACAATAACCCATTTGCCTAATCATCTCCTTAAAATTATCTTCTAAACACTTTACTTGGTTTAACTTAACTTTATTGACAATGAAGCTATGGACACTATCTGACATCGTAACTGATTCTTGGTTGCAAATATTTTTAAACTCATTTTTTAATGCAGAGTTAATTCTTATTTTAATCCCTTCTTCTTTCATTTGTTATAACATTGTTTATACATATAAATACTAAAAAAAATTAAAACATATCATCTGGATCACAATGATTCATAACAGCGTCATGAATATTCTCTAGTGCTGTTTTTCTCGTTTTGTTCTGTATCGATATAACTCTTTTGTCATCGTGAGGTATTTTATTCCATGAATTATCAGTAGAACAATCATCAATATAAATGACTTGATAGTCATCATATTTTTGATTTAAAGAAACCCTTATATTTTTGAACAAAAATTTTGCAGGATTATAGAAAGGAGTTATAATTTTTATTTTATTTTTCATTTTTCTGTTCTTTTAACAAAAGAGCATAAATCCCAAAATTAGATTCAAGCCCTTTAACTGAATCTTTTTTTATTTTTATCCTCATATACTTTCCGTTCAATAACCTGATGTTTAGAATTTTTTTAATTAAAATATCAGCTGTCTCTGAAGGAGGTGGAACATCAGTTACAAGAACTGAGTTTTTAAAGCTAGCTAGTTTCTTTTTTGGAAAGTTAGAAAACACTTGGATGTTTTCTTGAAGTTCATCGAAATTTTCAAACCTTACTTTATTTGTCAGTTTTTTAATTTCCTTTCTTCTAAAAATATGACCATGAACACAAAGAGGAAATCCGAAATCTAAATAATGCTTCGACCAATCAACTAATAAGTGATTATCACTTTTTTCATTAAGAGGGATTATAATATTTGGGGATTGAAACCTCTTGTTCTCTTTAATGTTATAACCCAACCTTAATGAGAATGACAATAAATCCTGATGTTCTTTAAATACAGATGAAATTATTCCAGCACTTCCGCTATTTAAATTCTTATAAAACATGTCTTCATCTGAAAAAATCGCATACAAGTCTGTATCTGATATCTCCATTTGATTAACAGTATCTATTTTTAAGTTAGAAACTTCTACAAAATTCACATAGTCAAAATCAGATTGTAGTTTCTGGTAACCTTTTTTTAAATCTATATCAGAATATTCGTAAAGCACAGTTAGATTAAAAATATTCTTAGAAAAATCTCTATGAGAATCTAAAAACATTTTTAATCTATATGCATTGTCTTTACTATGTACTATTCCATTAATCTTCATTAGTGAGATTGTCGATTATTTCCTGCATAACAGAAGAAGGGTTAGACCCTAATTTTTTGTCAGCATGTTCTCCATTTTTAAGGAAAGTAAACTGAGGAATACTTCTCACACCATACTGCTGAGCAGCCTCTCCTACTGAATCTACATTCACTTTAAGGAACTTTACGTTTTCATTTGTTTTTGATAACTCCTCAAAAACAGGCACCATTTGTCTACAAGGACCACACCAACTAGCCCAGAAATCAATAACCACTATCCCTTCTTTACTTAAATCGTTAAGCTGTTCAAGTGATTCTATTTCAATTAAATTTTCCATTTTTTTTCTTTTTCTTTTAGTTTTAAGATAATCTGAACTAATTAATATTAGTAACACGCATACAAAATAACATACTTTATTTAGAAAATCAAAAATTTACACTTATTTACTTTAAAAGTTGATAAAAATGAACACTACTAACAAAAAAAGCCCAACTCTTTTCAAAGAAGCTGTAATAGCTGAAGCGAGAGCAATGAGAAGAAAAGAAGAGTTATATGAAGATATCGTAAGAATCGAAAACGAATTACAAACTCTTAAGGAGCATGGGTTCGTTGGAACTTTTGGATTTCAAAACCAATCAGACGTAGGAGCTAAGAACCCTACAGGTTTCGAGAACATACCTAATATTTCAAGAATTGCTGAACTAGCAAATGAAATGAGCGTTTCTGAAAATGAAGATGTAACTGAAATAGAAAAACTTAAAGCAGAAAATGAGCAATTAAAAAATCAAATTGCAGAATCTTCTCAAGAAGTTAAAAAATAATAAAATAAACTTTCCAAAATAAAAAGAATTATGTCACAAAAAAATTACACGATCAAACAAATTGATCAAATGATTAACGAAGAGTACACCAAAGCAAAAAAAGCTATGGTGCTTAAAAAAGAGCTTGACGCTTTAAACGAAGAAGAAGATAAGCTAAGACAAGAATTAGGAATTGACGAAGTAACTGTCGGAGGTAGACATTCAGGTAGTGAATGGTACGAGAAAGATGTTCCAAGTCCTAATTTCGAAAAAATTGGTTCACACCTAAAAGAGATGGAAGACGAAGAAGCAATGGGTATGGAGATGGACACTGAGATGGACACTGAGATGGACACTGAGATGGACACTGAGATGGACACTGAGATGGACTTAGGTTATTTCGAAACCAAATTAGGTGAGTTAGGAAAAGAGCTTGATCTTAAAATAGGAGATGAAGGTTCTGACGAAGAGATGGAGATGGATATGGAAATGGGAGATGACGAATCTTCTGAAGAAATGGAAATGGGAGATGACGAAGAAATTGACGAAAACTCTGATGCCCCTGAAGTTCTAGAGATAGATTCATCTGGTATTATGGGAGATGAAGAGGGATGTGAAGATGAGGATGAAACAGTTGACGAACAAGCTGGGGATGCCGTATCAAACGCTGCTGAAAAGAAAGTTAAAGGTGAAGACGGAATGAAGAAGGTAGATAATAAGAACTCTATGGCTGACAAAATGTATGAAGGCAAAAAAGGGACTAAATCATTGATTTCTGAAGTACAAGAAAGAGATGAATCAGTTCTTATGGAAGGTCTAGACAAAAAAGGACAAGCAGAGGTAAAATCTCAACTTGAAAGAATGAGAAGACTTACTTTTAATAGATAATTTTTTATTAAATCTTAAAAAAACAATTGGTGGAAATTAAAAACCAAATAAGGAAAGTTATATTCAAAAGCCTGATTAAAGAAGATCAGGCTTTTGATGCTTTAGAGAATCAATTATCTAAGGTAGAAGATACTTTTATCTCTTTTTCCAGAAGTAGAATTGAAGAACTAAACAAAGAGTTGGATTCTGCAAAAGAAGAAAAAGAATTCGCTAGATTTAGAAGAGCTTTAGAAGAGAAGTCTCAAGCACTTTCTGATTTAATTGATGCTCATCAGAAAAAAATGGAGATATTAAATAAAATGCATGAAAACATTAAGAGTGAGCTTGACATAGCAAACACTCAAGGAGAGAAGGTGTTTTCAGACAATGAATTTGATAATTTTAATGCTCAAGAGTTTACTTCAGGACAAAGATTTAGAATTGAATCAAACGCTTCTTTTATTGAAGTTGAAAAGATTTCTGAGGAAAGTAATCAATTTAAATTAGAGGATGGGAACATAAAAGGATTGAAATCTGGAGATGTACTGCAAATACAAGACTTCTCAGTTGGAGGAGATTCTAAAGTTTCAGTTTATAGAAAGATAGGAGAAAGATATGAAAAGCTTTCTGACTTTACACTTTCTAATATAATTAAAATAACAGAAAATCCAGCTTAAGCTAGTTTATAAAATTATAAGATAAAAAAAAAGACCTACTAAATTTAGTAGGTCTTTTTTTGTGCTAATTTTATAATTTAAGACTCATTGATTATCTCTCGTCCATCATCAGTCAGTAACTTGCTTCTATTTTTTTCTAAAAGTTCAGATGGTTTTTTTGACATTTTATCTGAAATGTCAAGCATTCTCTTTTTTTCCTGAAGAGGATTAATTAAGTCGTTTGCAAATTTCTCATCAACACCATCTCCCTCTTGAGACTTTAAAGGATTCTGAAAAATATTGCCTGTTATTAAATTTCCGTTTTTATCTACTGCTGCCATAATTGTTATTTTAAAATAAATAGTTAAGTATTCCGTTAAATGGAATTATTTTTATATCTCTTCATTATTTCAATAAGTATACTAGATCTAACAATATCATCTTCACTAAAAGTGACAAACCCAACTCCTTCTAAATTCTGGAATCTTTCAAAAGCATCTTGTAATCCATTTTTATCATTTCCTCTAATCGAAAGGTCTGTTTGATCTTCATCTCCCATAATGATAAGCTTACATGATTCGTGTTTCCTAGATATGAAAAGCTTCATACCTCCCACAGTGACGTTTTGAGCCTCATCTAGTATAGCTACTGAGTTCATAAACGTAGCACCCCTCATATATGGTAAAGGGTTAAAATCTATAGCCTCAGCATCATTTAGAGCCTTTGCTTGAGACCCTCCAACTATTAATCTAATGTTTGTCATATATGAATCCATATATGGGTCTATTTTATCATCAATGCCTCCGGGTAGGAATCCTAGTTTATTTTCCTGAGCTTCAATAATTGGTTTAGTTAACAATATTTTGTGATAAGGGTTGTCTTCTTTTTTTAACAACTCTAAAGCCGCTTTAAGTGCTATAAATGTATTATGAGTAACATTATACCCTCTTGTTATGTACAAATGACGTGGGTGGTCTATATGAATACAAACACACTCTTGCTTGCTGTGCATCTCAATTGATGTAATGTATTTTATTTTCATCCTTTTTTTATCAGAGAACAAAGCAGCTTTTCTTGACAACTTAAAAGGATTGAGTGTTTTGAACAAAACAGTAACAACATAACAAATTTTCCCCTGCTTCTTTTCTCCAAACTTATCTTTAAAGAATGGAAGTTTTGTTCTAATAGAAGAAATTCCACCCAGACCTCTAACGAGGTCAGAAACTTGGTTAGACAAGGCTTCTGATGTAGTGTAATATTCAATTGAAGACCCGTTTTTAGGAATATGCCCATCAGTATCCATCAAACCTCTTAATAACTCAATTCTGTCATCAACAGAGGAATAAATATATTTATCTGGGATTATTTTTTGATGAGATTTCTGACCCATTAAATTTAGTTCTCTCATTTCAAACAAAACAATGTTATTAGCTTTGCTTGACCTTGTTTTGGTTGATATATAATAATCACAGTTATTACCCGGCTTTTTACTTATCTTAACAGGGTTGGGGAGTTTCTGTTCAAACTCGCAAACAATTTCTTCATCTGCCGAACTGAATGATACAAAATTTTGGCTATAGCACCCATCTCCTATTAAGCAACCCATTAAATAAGGGTTGATTATTAATTTTTTCTTCGAAAATTCTATAGGACTGCAAATAGGAATAGAATGGTTTTTTCTGCCCCTATCAGTGAAAAGGCTTTCTTTTATTTCAAGAGTAGTCTTAACCGTCCCTTTTTTTGGGGCTATTGTTACAACTCCGTTTATTTTTTTTCTATTATTCCTATCCTTTTCTACTTGTGTCTCCCATAAATGCTCACCACAACAAAGCGTGTGTGTTCCATCTGAAAAAGATATTTTATAGACATCCTTTATTCCTTGGGGGTGAATAGAATTTACTATTGCGGGTGTTCCATCAACAGAAACCACTTCGTCCCCGGGTAAAATACTTCCAATTTGAACAAAACCGCTAGGTGTTAATATAGGCTCAGTCAACGGCTGAGCCTTCCCAGTACCAGCAGCTCCTCTGACAAATATGATTTGATTATTCTGAATCTCTTTAATCAATTCTTTTTGTTTCAGTGTCTTACACTTGATATTCTTGTTAATGTTAATGTTTTTAATAATATCAACAAGGCTTTCTTCTCGCTCTTTTTTTCTAATATTATTAGTCTCATCAATAAATTGGTTAAAGTCCTCTTTAGTGGATCTTCTTGCTTTTCTGCTTGTTGCAGGTCTCTTGCTCTGTCTATTTGCCATTAAATTTCTTCTTTTATATAAATAGAACATATTTAGATTAAAAGATAAATCAAAATGGAAAAACAATTAACTAAAGAAGAATTAAGACAAATGGTTGTTAATTCTATTAGAGAAAATGGTCTTAACGATATATTTAAAGACACTAGTATAAATGATATTGTTGAAAACCTAGTTAATGATTATAAAATTGAAAAAGAGAGCCAAGCAGCTCCTTCTCAAATTATACCAGAAGGAGGTTTTACAGCAGACGCTATTCCTCCTGTAAAATCAGTCTCAAGTGATTTTCCTACAGACGATGAGATTATAACTACAGTAGACACAGATCAAATAGAGCATGATATTGATTTAGAGATAGGTCAAGAAACAAATGCATTCCCAAGCGAAATACCTTCCGACCCTGTAATGTACAGACCAGAACTTCCGATTGAATTACAAGGAAAAGAACCTTCTGAGTTTATTGTGTGGGATTATAATGAAATTTCAGTTGGAGGAGAAAACCTATCTAACAAACCTTTTAAAACTATTGATGACCCAGAAGTTCACAAAACTATGGTGGATGCTTGGAAAGAGGAAGGAAAAACTGTTTCTAAAATATTTGTTGCAAAATTTGAAGAGATAGGAGAAGTTCATTTTGACTATGTTAGCGGTCAGTCTCATTTTATAGAAAAAGGTAAAATAGAAAATATCAATACCTCTTCAAACACTTATAATGAAAACCCATACGCAACCCAAGCAACTCCTCAAATAGATAAAATTGATACAGAGATAGATTTAGCTAAATCTATTGAATCATCTGTAGATTTAGAGAAAGCTTTAGAAAAGGTTCTTAAAGACATTATTCAAAAAGGATTAAACAGTACAATAGAAGCACCTATAGACCCTGTGGTGTCTACAGAGATTGTTCCTGTGGATAATGTTGAGCCTGTAGTAGCTAGTGAATCTTTTGTTTCTATATCTGAAATGATGAATCCTAATAGTGGTTTTGAAAAAAAGAATACTCCAAATGATTTAAAAGAAGCTTTAAAAAAAGGGAATTCACCGATTAATTATTTAATAACAGAAATGAAAGGTGTTAATCAATACTGTAAAGGAAGTGAATGTTATTATATCCCTAAAGAGCCTATGAGTTTAGATAAGTGTTATATCAAGTCTTAACTTGAGTTTTATAAGTTAATTTATTACATTCTTCTAATAAAAACAAAAACATGTATTGGAAGATTAAAAACATAAGCGAACAACCTAGAAAACTAACTGTTGCTCTAGCATCAGATAAAGCTCCGGGAATCATTCTACAGCCTAACGAATTCGTAATATCACTACCTAGAGTAACCACAATGCTAGATATTCAAGAGAAACGTGGTTTCGTATCAATTGAAGCAGATTATGAAAACAAATTCAAATTCCCACTCGGCATTGCGATTGACAAAGAAGAGGAAATGGATATTGATGAGATAAAAGAAATAATCCAAAAACTCAAGAAATAGGAAAATGGAAAACAAGTTAAATATACTAATTGTAAATTCAGATGATCAGGGCGTTGGGCATTTCAGATCTATATGGCCTGCTCAACAAATACAAAAGCAATTTAAAGAAAAGGTAAATATTAAGGTCTCCAAGAACCCAAATCTTGATCCAGAATACTTATCAAAATTTGATATAATTCATTTTCATAGAAATTTAGGAGCATACGAGAAATCAGAAACTCTCTTCAAAGAATTAAAAGAACGTGGAATTACATTGATATGTGATATTGATGATTATTGGAATCCACCTTCAACGCATCCTCTTTATTCTATTATAAAGAATGATAAAATGGATGAAAAAATAAAACGAAACTTAGAACTTGCTGATTACATTACCACAACTACAAATATTTTTGCAGACAAAATAAGATCAGAAATTAAAGACGCTAAAGTTTATGTTATTCCAAACGCTTTGAATATGAATGATAAGATGTGGAAGTCAGAAGTAGAGGAAAACACAGCCGATAAAGTTAGAATTGCTTGGATTGGCGGGAGTAGTCATTTACATGATTTAAAACTTTTAGAGCCTTCTTTTACTAAAATAAACAACTCAGCGTCACTTAAGGATAAATATCAAGTTGTAATGTGTGGTTTCGACACTAGAGGTACTATGACGGAAATAATGCCTGATGGTCAAAAAAGAACAAGACCAATAGAACCTAAAGAATCAGTATGGGTAGATTTTGAAAATATTTTCACAAGCAACTACAAGTTAGTTGAAGACAATCCAAAATATAAGGAATGGTTGGGTAAATTTAAGAGAGAAGAATTTTTAGGAGAATATGATAACAATTATATTAGGAGATGGACCCTCCCTCTAACTAAGTACGGATTCCACTATGATTATTGTGATGTTTGTTTAGCGCCTATAGCAGAGACAACTAAACATGTAACCGAGAAAGGGCAAGAAATGTATGTAGACCATGTGTTTAATTTAGTAAAATCAGAACTTAAGATAATTGAAGCTGGAATGAAAAAGAAAGTTTTAATTGCACAAGATTTCGGAATCTATAAAGAAATGATAGAACATGGAAAAACTGGGCTTTTGGTTTCTGACAATAAGAAAGGATGGTACAAAGAAATAAAGAAAGTAATTGAAGATAAAGATCTTCGTGAAGAATTAGCAAACAATCTACACGAATGGGTCATGGAAAGATATACTCTTGAAGGAGTCACTGTCGATAGAATGAAAATTTATGAAGAAATTATAGACATAAAGTATTTTCATAAAAACCTATTTAAAGCACTAAAGACACCATTAAAAAAAGAAACAATATAATGAGCGAATTATTAAATAACAAGAATCTGGGGGCAGTTGATTTAAAACAGATAGCCAAACAACATGAGATGTTAATAGACAAGTGGGAAGAATCTGGACTTCTTACGGAGTTGTCGGGTATTAACAAAACCAATATGGCATCTTTACTTGAATGTGAAGCAACTGGTTTATTAACTGAAGGAGATTGCTGTGACAATTGTAAAAAGAATAAAAAATAATAAATTAAAAACAAAAAAAATATGTTTGATATAATTGAATACTCTCCTGAGCTTGTAGGTTTCGACCCAGCATTAGAAGAGTTAGCGCCAATACATAATATGATTGGTGTTATAAAGAGAAGTAGTTCTTTCTACTCCCCTCTTTCAAAGCCTTACAAAACAGAAGGGAAACCTTATGCTAGGTTTGAGTATATGTTTAAAAATAAAGACCTTGTAAGTAAAAACGAAGAAACAGGAGTCATTACTTTAGTCGATTCTTTAGGTAGAGAAATCTACTTAGAAGAGCATTTAGGTGGTTGGAAATTTACTCAAAAATCTGATTTCTTAAAGAAGAGATATGCAGGTAAAATAAAAGATGCTGAAGAATTAGAAGCTTTTGCTACAACCTCATCTTATTTAAGAGTCGCAGGAGACAACGAACTTTCATCTGTTTTGCCTTGGGCTTACCAAGAAGCAGAAAGTATTGTTAACAATACTTGGTTTAACCTACAACACTGGAGCAATGAGTCTAGTGTTAAACCAAAGCACGAAGTTAGGTGGGAGCTTATTAACGGAGCTAATTCTTGGCATCCTGCAAAAGATTCAGAAGGAGAAGAAATTAACGCATCTACAATTTACCAAAACGGGAGTTATAGTGACATTGACCTAGCCACTTCGATTGAAGCAATACCTTCAGACAAGGCTGCTTATTTAGGAGATGGAGTGTTTACTTATGACCCTGAACAAAAGCATTCAAAAATAAGATTAACTATCTGGTTTAATAAGTCAGATAAAAAAATATTTACAATTAACTTAATCTAACACACAATGACAAACGAACAATTTAAAACAGCCACAGGTATAGATCCATCTATGTGGGTTTGTATAGAAAGAAAAAAAGATTATGCTAACGGTCAGTCTGCTTCTAATAGCGGAGGGAGAATGAAACTGTCATCACTTACTAAAAGAAGTGATATTATAGAAAACGATGATTGGTCTGACGAAAGATTACTTTGTGAAAGAGTTTTTAGAAGAAGCAAATCTCTTTACACTTTTTACATCAAAGATGATATTTTAAATGCAGACATTACAAGCTTGTCTTCACTAGAAAGGTTTTCAAAAACTTTCTCTGAAGAAGATGCTTATAGATACGCTTCAACTACATATGTTTTCGAAGAGAAAAATGTAGAACAAGACATTATTGATGAAGATGAGATAATTCCAAAATTGGTTTTTAAATCAATTGATGAGAACAGTTTTAGTCTTACAAATGAATCAATCATAAACGGAAAAGATTATATGAATTTTGAAGGACATTTTGAAACTTTAAAGGTTACAACTATAGATTTCCCAGTTTCAGATGATGGTTTATTGGTTATGAACATAGGAGGAGCAAATCACACATATAACAACCAGTTAAGAACTATTGTTTATGGAGCAAGATATGATGTGCAAGCTAACGGGTATATTTGTGAATGGGCAAATGAGCCTTTAATTGCAGTGCTAGGAGTAGGAAAGCCTTCTGAGTTAAAGTTTATTTCTTATAAAATATTAAGAACTTCAAACGGATGGGAAGCTACGCCAATGGAAACACCAGCAGGTCATAAATTATTTAAGAGAAGATTCTTAAGAAAAAGCGATTTTGTGAAAGCGGGTCTGGTTTAATCAAAAAATAAGAACACATAAAAAAAGGGAGAACAATTTGTTCTCCCTTTTTTGTTTAAGTTAATTTGAATTAGATTTTAATTTTAGACATCTTGTCTTCAATTGAAAACTCTCTTTCATGACTATCTACCTCTAGAACCATTTTCTTCTCCTCACGGCTCTCTAAGTCGTTAAACCAAGACTTTCCAACAATAGTTAAGAACTTAGATTTAGAAATATCATTCATTAACCTTGTTTTCTCGTTTCTGAAGTTATTACTTTTTGCAGTAACCCACTCTTCAACCAACTTCTGCTTAAGCTCATCAGGCACTCCGTCATTTAGTTTCTCAAAAGACTGGAACTCTTTAATAGCTGGAACAAGAAGTGATTCTCTATCTGTAAGATCAGAGTCAGTCTTCAACTTAGATAAAACGCCTTCGAAATCTTTCTTTGTATTCGGTAGAGAAAGACCTTTGATTTTTACCTCTATAGTATTTACAAATATTTCTTCTTCAGATTTTTCTAAAGTAGATTTAGGATTAAAACAATAATCAGCTAGCCCTAATTCTTTAAGCCATAAAGCAACTTCTTCACCATATTCAGATTTGAAACCTTTAGTGCTTGCTACTAGATATCTTTTCTTAAAGTGATTAAATACTGTGTTTTGAGCCTGAATAGTTAAAAGTTTGTATTGGTTTTCAAACATTGTCTTAGCAGAACTTTGACTAACCATTTTTTGATTGATCACTGGTAAAGAAGAAAAGTCTAAAACATACACCTTACCTTCTTCAAAAGTTTCATCCTCTAACAATCCATTTGCCTGTAAAGTATCAAATGAAACTTGAGATAAAGACATTGGAATTCTATAAGAATTAATCACACCATCTTTAATGATTGTGTAATTTCTGAAAATTTTTGTTTCAAATTTACCTTGAGGAAGACTATCAAAAGAATGCTCTGGAAGATTAACATACCCATTATATAGAACTCTCACTGAAAGATTAGCTCTAGAGTTGTTCCAAACTAAATCAGAAAACGATTGACCTACTTCCTTGTCTGTGTTTATGAACTCTATATCTTCTTCTAAGAGGGAGTTTGCTTTCTCTAAATCAGAAAGTTCTTGAAGTTTAGCTAAACTAGATATTGCATCTAGAATTTCATTCTTATCAAGAAGGTTTTTTATCTCTGATTTCTCGTCCTCAGTGATTTTTCTTTCTTTCTTTTCTGCTTTAACAGATTTTCTACCAATTCTCTTATACTGAAAATCAGGATTCATTGGATACCATTTGACTTCATCGTCAGTCATTAAAAGATCTAACAAGTCCATTACACAGAATGCATCCTCTGAAGGTTCTGCGTTCGGATCATACCCTTCTCTAAGCATAAGTGAAGGGTAAGAGATAGTGTCAATAAACTCATTTTCTAATTCACTAATTTTTTGACTTCCAAAAGTGTTTGCTTTCTTTTTAATAAAGTAAGAATCACCTAAAGTCCTAAGAATATTAGAAACCATAATGAAATCACTTCTTTTTGAAAAAGCATACATCGAAACATAAGCACCCTTTATTAGGCTTTCTTCTATTTCTCCTTGAGGATTTTCAAAATCTATCGTTTCAACTGAAGACTGATTCGTATCAGTAATATAATAGACAGCAGAATCTGTTTCTGGATCAATGAAGATTTCGTTGTTTTCATTGACTGTATAAGAGACTACGTTTCCGTCTTCAAAAGTGAACACTACATCTTGTTCAATATTATCTTCAAGAGAAATATACTTTCTTTTAGAAGTAACACTTTGATTGAACTGCTTAGCCATATAAGGCTCATAGTCTTGAAAGTCTTCGGAAAATACATGTACACCTCCTATTTCGGCAGACATAAGATTAAGAAGAGCTTTGTTGCAATAGTATCCGTATTCAACAATAGTCGCTGAAACTAGATAGTCTTTTACATCTCTTACTGAAGAAAGTATTTCCTCATCTGAGTAATTGTTATCATGACCATCAGTCAAGAAAAACAAAGAGTGAACTACATCTGATTTGTTGGCATTAATTCTTTGAATTATTTCTTTAGCTTTAACCAAAGGTTCTTTAAATGCCGTAAGCATTTGTGGGCGAAGATTAGTTTCTATTACTGACCTTAGGTTATCAAGACTTTTTTCAGACTTAACTTTAAAATCTTCAACAACAATACCACATTCTCCTCTTCCTGAGAACCAAACTATAGAAACTGAGTCTTGAGGCTGAAGTAAAGTTGATATTTTGTTATACAGATCTGTTCTAATCTGAGAGAGTTCATTCCACATTGACCCTGAGCAGTCAATAATAAAAAGGTGGTGGGTGTTGAGAGATTTAGATGAAGGGGTCTTTTCTGTCTTTGTGTTTAAGACATGAGACACTAGATAACCTTTATCTAAAGAAATTGAGTTTTTCATTTTTCCTGTTTTTAATTTATAAATTCCTTAATTCCTTAATTGTTATATATAATATAGTGAATTTAGGCTGCAAAATAAAGAAAAAAATCCGAAATACACAAAAATTTTGAATTGTTATTATTTCTGATTATTTACTTAAAAATAGAAATTGATGAAAACTACTTTAAATTACGGAGCAATAAAGGATAGCGTTACTAAAAAAACAGCTATGGAAGTCTTGAGAGAAAACACAAACAATACATTATTTGAATTCCAGAATGTTTTAAATGAAGACAACGTATTAAAGATGCAGCATATATTATACAAAAACATTCAATCATCTAAATCGTTTAAAAAAGAAAGGTTAGCGGAAAGATTTCTTAAACAGAATCTTAAACTTATCTCAAACACGAAGTGGAACACTATAATGGAAAGCAACAAAGTAGCTAGAGTTAAGTTGTTTGGGTCTATTAATGAAGCTAAAAGTGAGGGGGGATATGTTATGTCTTCTCCAGAGAATAAAGTTCTTTTTGAATCTATACATGTTTTAATTGAATCAGAGACTAATATTCTTTTTTCTGATTTTGAAAAAGAAGCAGATGCTTATGAATATGTTGTAGGGCATTTGACAAGAGAACTTAATGAAGAAAAAACTAATTCTTTAGAGGAAAGTGATTCTCCTAAATTAAATAAGTTTTGGGGATTCTTAACTAAGAATGCTATATCAAACTTTGAATCGAGGTATTCTCATTTAAATGAAGATGAAAAGAAAGTTTTTAAAATACTAGTAGCTGAAGGAGATATTAAAATATCTTACATCAAGGAAACTAAAGAAAAAGCTTTAGGGTTGATTGACGAAAAAATGAAAGACTCTTCTAGGGAAGATAAAGTCAAATTAGAAACTTTTAAGAATAAGCTAAACAAAAAAGTTGATCTA
>Ga0222653_1000197_pt1 | contig 38882 bp, 28 predicted proteins | sample AntAcemetagen419_FD_179856 | JGI IMG/M metagenome (GOLD analysis project Ga0222653, IMG submission 179856) | Saline water microbial communities from Ace Lake, Antarctica - #419 | ecosystem: Environmental > Aquatic > Non-marine Saline and Alkaline > Saline | place: Antarctica: Ace Lake...
CTTGATTGCTGCTGCAAAAACAAACGGCCAAATCGCGAAAGAGCTCGGCATCAGCGAACGCACCGTCGAAAAGCACGTTGCCTCGATTCTTGATAAGACCGGCCTCGGCAATCGCAAGCTCGTCATCGCTGCCTCAAAGGGCGGACGAGTCTCCAGCCCCCGGCAATACAACAACGAAAATTTCTCCAGCTAGTCAGTTTGGAGAATCTAAGGAGGAGGCCCCCTCTGCCGGACTTCGTTCCAGCAGGGGGGGTTACCCTTATCTTTCCAAGCTGCCTCAAAGCGCCACGATTCAGCGCTGGATATTTCAAAGATTAGGCTAGGCTATCCCATGGATCTCGGACTCAACAACAAAGGCGCACTCGTCATGGCTTCGAGTGGCGGAATCGGTCGGGGAGTGGCCATGGAGCTGGCTCGTGAAGGATCCAAGGTGATGCTCTTCGCCCGCTCGGGGGACAAACTCGTCGCGACCGCCGACTTGATTGAGGCCGAGACCGGAAACCGTCCCTTTTTCACCGTCGGCGACCTCACGAAAGCAGACGATGTCGAAACTGCCGTCGCCGCCACCGTCGAACAATGCGGCGGAATCTGGGCACTCTTCAACAACACTGGCGGCCCGCCCGCGGGAGGCTTCGAACAATTTGATGACGCTGCCTGGCAGTCCGCCTTCGAGCTCACAATGTTGGGTTACGTGCGCACGATCCGCGCCGCCCTCCCGCACCTCAAAGCCGGGGGCGGGGGGCGAATCGTCAACAACACCTCGGTCTCGACGAAGCAGGCCATCGACGGACTCCTTCTTTCGAATGTCTTTCGAGCCGGACTCGTTGGCCTCGGCAAATCACTCGCCCGTGAGTTGGGCGGCGAGGGCATCCTCGTGAACACGGTCGGTCCCGGGCGCATCGACACGGACCGCATCGAGCAACTCGACACGATCTGGGCGGAAAAAGCTGGGATTAGCTACGACGAACAGCGATCCCGCTCACAGGCATCGATTCCGCTCGGGAAATACGGCGAACCTGCCGACTTCGGGCGGATCGTCGCTTTTTTGTGCTCGGAGGCTAATGCCTACCTCACGGGGCAGAATGTGCTCATCGACGGGGCGATGGTCGAGGCTTACTAAGGAATTGCGGGCAGTATTTTGGGCACTCTTTCAGGGACTGCCTCACGGTCAAACCGCTGGCGGCTTCGATCAAGAATTGCTTGCGCTGCAGTCAACCCGGCGAAAAGAGCGATATCAATGCCCGCGCGATTCACCTCATACAGGTTCGGAAACTGATCAAATTTATTCCGCAGCTCTACAATCGCATCAGCCTCCCAGGTTTGAAATTCGTTCGAGGCTTCTGCTCCGGGAATACGAATCAAAAGACGATCCTCGATTAACGCTTCATTGAGAAGTCCGGACGACGACAGTTCGGAAATGATCAGATTTTCAATTGAGTCGTCCGTTTCGTGAATCAATTCATTTCCCGGGTGAATGAAAATGGTGACCGCGAGGCACCCTTTTCCACGAGGGACCATGTCTCCCCCGAATGCTTCATAATTGGTAATTCTTCCAATTTTCAAACTCGGACAGGAAACGTTTATCCAGGCATGATCCAAACCGCTGGGCTGATCGAGGAAAAGATAAAGCAACGCTGTTTGCCGTCCCTCATTGCGATCTATTTGACGAATCGCGACGCGATCACCTCCGAGTAGCGAAGAAAGAACCATTATGGGAACGGCGCTGATGACCCTGCTCGCAGTGATTCGTTCGGACTTGTGCCCTTCGGTTACTTCTACGGCAACGATTCTCCCATTTTCCTGTTCAAGCCGCTGCACTTCGGTATTGAAGCGGAACGTTCCACCGTTCTCAATAATTGCCTCGACAAGTCCATCGACCATCTCCTGTGTTCCGAATCGCGGGTGACGCCATGCTTTCTCCGCCTCGCTTTTTCCCATCGCCTTCCTGAGAATCGACCTGAAGCCATCAAAGAAACCCGAAGAGATCGTGATCTCATCCGACTTTCGTAAATCAAAATTGATCGGCCGATCTTTCCAAAGAACGCCATAAAATTTCTCGCTGAATCCCTGTGCGAGCATGCGCGTCAATTTTGGGCCCCAAGTTCGATGCCAACGTTCCTCATAGTTGGCAGGCGAACCGGCACCAATTGCCCGAAGCCTTGCTATCCAGAAGTCTATCAGTGAACTACCGAGAGATTTTAGAGGGATTCCACGAAGGGGACCACGGAATGATTTTGAATACTCAATGATGCGTCCTCCAAAGAGTAGGCCCACGCGATGAGAATAGGGAATAAAATCCTCTTTGAGCACCTCTTCCCACAAAGCGGTAACCTCATCGATGCGCTCGTAGATCTCTTTCCGACCAAGATCGACCGAAAAGCCACCGCGGCGAATTCCCCGCATTAGTCCCCCTGCGTGGGAGGAATACTCTAGGACAAGAGGACACTTTCCAGCCTTCGCCAATCGATAGGCAGCTGCCAGTCCCGCCGGACCGGCCCCAAGAATAACAATCTGTTCTTTCGTTTCCATACACGATGTGACCCGAAAAAAGGCAGGAGGAAAACCGCTACCAATTTCAAGCTACGAGCGAGCCTAATAAACGCTCTAATTGAACATATCACAATTTCCATAATTAGTTTTATTAAAATCTATCGGAGTCGATCTCACAAAAAACGCTTCACCTCAGGAATTGGGACGGTGGAAACAGCCATTGAACGAGCAAAATTTATGGCTCTTCTCCAAAGCTTCCGGTGTCAGTCATCGCGAGCCAAACCTGCATCCACTCGGCCAGGATGATGCGACGGGAGCTGAATTCCAAACCGAATTGAATCCGGTTCACGAAGTCGTCGGGTGACTGGAGCTTCAAGCTCACTTCGACATGCCGTGAGCCGGGGATCACTTCCGCGCCGAGGGAAACAAACCACTCTACCAGGGCCTGATTTTCACGGCGGGCGATTCCGTAAAATTCACGAATTCCCCGATCCCAGGCTTCAAACCAGAGGATCGACAAGAGCAGGGTGCCGATGCCCTTTCGCTGCATTTCATCAGCAACCGTGAAGCTGATTTCCGCCCGCTCCGGGTTTTCTGAATCGCGCCAGCACGAGGCCCCGCCATAGCCGGGGAACTGATCATCGCTTTCATGAAGTGCAATCCACGCGAAGTGGTCCCAATCATCGGTCCGGCTTAAATCTCTGACGCGCTGTTCGGATAAATGCTCACGTTTTTCCCAGAACCGATTGAGCCGACTCTCTTCTGAAAGGCGTTCGTAGGCATCCTTAATTCGGTCGCCGTCCTCCTCCATGAGGGGGCGAATCCGGAGCGGAATCCCGTCGTCGAGTTCAACAAAAACAGGAGCTTTTTGACTGAGTGACATGCGAGGTAAAAATAACGCTGCGCTGACTGATTTGCTCCCGTTTTCTCCCCCTCAGTTTTAAAGCGAAAACCGGATCAGCTTCTCAGCATCATTCCAGACTTCCTCCATCGTGCTGCCGAGGATCACGGCGATGACAGTCTTTCCGTTCTCCTCTGCCGCCGCGACGAGGCAACGGCCCGCCGCTTCAGTGTAGCCGGTTTTCATGCCGACACAGGGAGAATAACGGAGCAATAATTCGTTGCTGTTCTCCACCGGAATTGTCTTCGCACCCTGATAGGTGAACGTCGATTCTTTGATCCTGACAAGGCGCCGAATCTCCGGATGGTCATAGGCCGCGACCGCAAGCTTCATCATGTCACGAGCCGTGGAAAACTGCCCCTCGGCGGTGAGGCCATGGGCGTTCCGAAACGAAGAATTCTCCATCCCTAACTCCACTGCCCGCTGATTCATGAGTTTGGTGAACTTCTCCTGACTCCCGGCATGATCACGCGCGAGGCATTTCGTGACATCGTTGAAGCTGCGCATCAGCATCATTTCGAGGAGGGTGCCCCGCTTGTAAGAGCTGCCCTCGGTAATCCAGAGATTTCTCGGCGGAACCTGCCCGTCAGTTCGTTTCACCGCGACCCGTTCCTCAAGCCCGCCCGCCTCGGCGATGAGCAGGGCCGTGAGCAGTTTCTGCGTGCTCGCGACGGGACGCTTTTCGTCGATATTCTTCGAGTAAGTCACGATGCGCTGATCCAACCGCACCGCCATCGCGCTCCCCGCCGTGAGCTGAAGCGGCTGCATATTCTCCTGCGCCTCTAACGACAACGGGAAAAAAACAGCCACCGCGAGGGCTGCCCACACAAGCCTTTCGCCTCTCTGAAGGCGGGAACAAATCATGGGCAAGGGTATCATCAATTTCCCGCTTCGCGTCATGACAATAGGTGCGAATTTGTCGGCAAGTCGCGGCGAGTTGCGCCCATTTCGCCGCCGTAAATTCAGGCATGAGGATTCCGGTTTTTAGTCCGCTGGTCGCCATTTTTCTTTCCGCCACGGCAGGCTCCGGTGAGGACGGCGGTCAGTTCGTGATCGATCTCGATCAAGACGGTGAGGCTGAAATCATTTCGTGGCGGCCTTTCGCGCAGGATGAAGCCACCGGCACCTTTTACCGGCTCGCGGTCACCGATTCCGCAGGTGCAACGATTTGGGAGGGCCCCGAATTAAAAGACGACACTCATCCCATGATCTTCGGCGAATGGCACTTCGGAGTGAGCATGCCGCAAATGGCCGCCGACATCGATGACGATGGAAAGATCGAACTCGTCACCCCCGAGCCGCAGAGCGATGTCTCGCCGACCTGGTTCCGCGTTCTCGAATGGCGACAGGGACGCTTCTACCAGAGCCGTTCCGCGGCTCTTCTCGAAACCCCGAAAGGCTCTGGAAAATTCGTCTGGACCGAAGGGGAAGAATACATCGGCACCTGGATTTCAAAATTCATTGATCAAAATCTCGATGGAAGTTTTGAAGTCAATGTCTTCACCTATGACGGCGGTGAAAATGTCGACGTGCGACCAGCCACGGTCATCCCCATTGATGAGGGGTTTCAACTCAGAGGAAACGGGGTGGGGCAATCCATGCCGCCGCGCGAGCCCCTCGAAGCCTGGATCACAAACCAGCGCTGGTACATCAAACTGAGCGACTCAATGCCGAAAGGCGTCTCCCTCGGAGTCGAAATAGACGAGGACGATCCCGCCTGGACGGGAGTGGGGATCCGCGAATTCCATGCCCCCGACTCCGGCTTCGATCCCGATGTGGCCCCCATGGTTGGTCATTTCCGCGTCTCCGCCGACCGCAAGGAAATTCAGTGGTTCAATCTCGTGAATACATCGTGGGAAACGATGGCCGACTTTTTCGAAAGTCGCGGCATCAATCTCCTCGCGGAGTAACCCCTACACCAGCGGAAGTCCCTTCAGCTCGGCCATCTTCGCGGCGCGATTCGGTGCCCGCATCAGCGCTTCGCCGACGAGAATCGAATCCGCGCCCCAGGACTGGATGCGCTCGGTGTCCTCGCCCGTGTAAATTCCACTCTCGCTCACGAGAATGTGATACGGCCCCACTTCCTCACTGAGCCTTTCCGTGGTCGTGAGATCGACCTCGAAAGTCTTCAGATTCCGGTTGTTCACCCCGATGATTTTTGCATCGGTCTCGAGGGCACGTTCCATTTCTTCAAGATCGTGAACCTCAACGAGGACATCGAGCTGGTAACTCTGTGCCACCTCAAGAAGGTGCATTAGCTCCTCCTGCTCAAGCGCCCCGACGATGAGCAGGATCGCGTCCGCTCCCGCAACGACGGCTTCGAAAATCTGCACTTCGTGAATGATGAAATCTTTCCTCAGGAGCGGCAGATCCACCGCCTCACGAATCTGAGAGAGAAACGAAAGATGCCCCTGAAAATATTTCTCATCCGTCAGGATCGACAAGGCGTTCGCCCCCGCCTCCTCGTAAGATTTCGCAATCGCGACGGGATCAAAATTCGGCTCGATCGTCCCGGCGGACGGGGAACCTTTCTTCACCTCGGCAATGACCGAGAGGATGTTCTTTCCGTATCCCTCATCTTCGGTCTGCTCCCGCAACGCCCCGCCAAGCGCCGTCTCAAACGAGCGGAAATCCTCCCGCGCCTGCGCCGCGAACTGAAGCTTGTCCGAGAGGGGCAGGAGTTTCTCCACCTCGAGCTGTTTGTCAGCGAGGATTTCGTCGAGCTTGTTTCCGAAAGTTTTCATCTGGTCAGGGGTTCTTTGCGATCCGGTCGCCATCGATACGCCCCGTGCAATTCGACCGCCACTGTATTTTAAAAAATTTGCCTTGAAATATCATCGATTCCATCCAAATTTCCCGTCCGCGCTACCACGGTAGCGATTGCGGGTGTAGCTCAGGGGTAGAGCGCAACCTTGCCAAGGTTGATGTCGTGAGTTCGAATCTCATCACCCGCTCCAATTTTTCTTTCAAGCAAAACTGGAGCTTGCCGCTTGGAAACACTGTATCGCTGGTCAAAGTCGGTCGACGAAGAAGACCTCGAAGCATGGGAAACAAAACTTCTCATGCACGACGTTGCTTTCTCCGCCGAGAAACAGGTGAAACGCAAACGCTGGCAACTCTCCAGCTTTCTGACGACCCGCGAGCAAGCCGACCTTCTCCGGGCTGAATTTGGCGGAGGCGTCGCTGAAGTCCGACCCGGCGACTGGCAGCCTTCGGCGGAAGCTGGAGCCAATTCGCTCCTGAAAATCAGGGATTCACTCCTCGTGACCGAGTCGGCGGACGACGCCGTTCTCGAGAGCCTGCGCGAGAAATACCCTGATCGAATCCTCCTCAGCTTCCCACCCCAGCTCGCTTTCGGAACCGGAGGCCACCCGACCACAGCAGGCTGCCTCCGCTTTCTCGTCGATCTTTCCAAAGAGCGGGCCGGCAAACCCTGGCGCATCCTCGATCTGGGCTGTGGCAGCGGAATTCTTGCCGTTGCCGCGGCGAAACTGGGCGCCACCGAAGTCATCGCTGTCGAGATCGACGAAATGGCGCTCCGCTATGCGAAGCAGAATGCGGAGCGACACGGCGTTGCCGACCGGATTGAGTTCATCGCCGGGGATGTCATTCCGATGCTCGAGTCAGGCAAGCTCGGTAAATTCGACGTTCTTGCCGCGAATCTCTTCAGCTCGCTCCTCGTGACCCTGCTTCCGTCATTCCCCACCGGGCTCGCCGCCGATGGCGAAATCGTCATCTCAGGGTTTCTCACTTCGCAGACAAAGGAAGTCGCCTCCGCCGCGAAAGCAGCAGGTCTGCCCCTCTGCGATTTTCTGAGACGCGGGAAGTGGGTTGCCGGGCACGGACGGCGCTGAAAACAGATCGTCGCGAAACATCCGCAGTGATGGTATATTAACTTTTTCCCCGCCGCCGCATGCAACTGAATCAAGGTGCTCTCCTGAATGTCATCCGAATGTTCTTCCTTCTCCTGGGGAGTTTCATCGGAGTTTCGGTAGCGCTGGGCGAGGCACGCGAAGACTGGTGGTTTGCAGGATGGACCGGGGCGATTATCGGCCTCGGCTTCGCCTCGTTCATGATCGTCCTCGATGTCATGCTGCGCGGGGTCACGATCCGATCCTTTTCCCACGGCACCTTCGGACTCCTCATCGGATTTCTCTGTGCCTGGCTTGTGACCCGGATCGGCTTTTTTGAGGCCGGCTGGGTGCAGCAGTTCGAGCTCGCCGGAAACATCTTCAATCTCGCAATCTTCCTCGGGTTCGGTTTCCTTGGCGTCATGCTCGCGCTGCGGAGCAAGCGCGAAGAGTTCTCGCTCCTCATTCCCTACGTACGGTTTCGTCAGGACTCACTTCAGGATCTCCCCACCATCCTCGACACCAACGTCATCATTGACGGTCGCGTCCATGGCATCTGTGAGGCCGGCTTTCTCGGCGGAGCGATCGTCGTGCCCCGCTTCGTCCTCGACGAACTCCAGAAAATGGCTGACTCGGCCGACGAGACGAAACGCAGCCGTGGCAAACGCGGTCTCGACTGTCTCAACCGGATGCAATCGACCGACGGGATCGATGTCATCATCAACGACGACAACTATGCCTCCGGTCTTTCCGGTGATTCGAAGATGGTCGAACTCGCCGACGAGCTCAACGGCCGGATTCTCACGAACGATTCCAACCTCGGCAAAGTGGCACGGCTCAAAGGGATATCTGTCCTGAACCTCAACGAGTTAGCTCTCGCTCTGCGCCCCATCGTTTCCCCCGGCGACGAGGTCGAGCTGGAGTTGGTGAAAAGCGGCAAAGACGATCATCAGGCCGTAGGCTACCTTCCTGACGGAACCATGATCGTCGTCAATCACGGCAAAAAACTCATGGGCACGACTCAGGCCGTGATCGTCGGTGGAGCGGTCCAAACCAGCGCAGGAAGACTGATTTTTGCTGAACTTCGGGACCACTGAGTGGTCTAAGCCTTTCGAAGCTGGATAGCACGATCATGGTTAAAACCCCTCATTGTAGCGGGGTTTCATGAATCGTAACCATTACTGTTCCCATTTTCGAATGATGAAAATACTCCAGACTCTTTCCCTTTGTGCCTTCGCCGCTCTTTCCACGCAAGTGCTCGCGGAGTCAGCAAAAGTTTCTCCTACCGCGAAGATAGATCGTCTCATCAAAACCGGTCTCGCTGAGAATGATCTCAAGCCGAATCCTCTCGCGGGCGATGAGGTCATGGTGCGCCGTTTGTATCTCGACATCATCGGACGTATTCCGACGCAGGCTGAAGCAGCATCATTCATCCAGTCGAAGGACGCTGAAAAGATCCCAAAGCTTGTCGATGAACTGATCGGTTCCGAAGGCTATGTGAGCCATTTCTACAACTACTTTGCGGACCTCCTGCGGATCAAGAGCCGCCTCACTGCCGGCGGGCAGAGCATCGCACCGGGGATGGGCTACGAGATGTGGATCAAAGAAGGTCTGCGCGAGAACCGGCCCTACGACGAAATGGTTTACGACCTCGTCACGGCGAGTGGCAGCAGCTGGGAGAATCCGGCGATCGGCTACTACCTTCGCGACTACGGCATGCCGCTCGATAATCTCGCGATCACCACCCAGATTTTCATGGGAGCTCAGATCGTCTGTGCTCAGTGCCACGATCACCCCTTCGATGAGACAACGCAGATGGATTACTACCATCTCGCCGCGTTCACCAATCAGATGGTGACGAGCAACCGGAATCCGAATTCAAGGGAGTCTGCTGCAGCGTTGAAAGAAGTCGTGAAGACGGTTCCTGCGAAGTTCACCGAGAGAGCTGATCTCAGAAAAGGCGACAGCGAGATCCTCTTCCCGATCCGATTCAACAACGTCTTCCATGAAGAGCAACGTGAGCTTCGGCTCCCTCATGACTACCAGTACGATGACGCGAAGCCCCGCAGCATCGTCGAGCCACGGACCTTCATGGGCCCCGATGCCGTCATTAGCGAGGGCACCACTCTTCCTGAAGCTTTCGGGAAATGGCTGACCTCGCCGGACAATCCGCGTTTTGCTAAGGTCATCGCGAACCGTCTCTGGAAGGAAGCCTTTGGCCTTGCTATGATCGAGCCGGTCGATGACATCAAAGAAGGAATCACCGGGCCGAATCCTGAGCTGATGGCTTATCTCGAAAAGCTCATGATCGACCTCGACTTCGATCTGCAGGCTTACTTGACGATCGTCTTCAAAACGGATGCCTACCGCCGCGAAGCCTCCCTCGAGGAGCATACCCCTGGCGCACCTTATTACTTCGAGGGCCCTATCCTTCGCCGCATGAGCGCCGAGCAGATCTGGGACTCACTCGTAACCCTGGCGGTCCCCTCACCCGACATTCCGAGCGAACGCCGGAAGCTCGAATATGAAAAGCGCCTCGCCACCGTGCAGCTGATCGGCGAAGCCGTGTATGGGAAAAGCCCGAAACGCTACGCAAGAGATGTCATCGAAGTCGTCAAGATTCAGAAAGGTCTCACCTCTGAAATCGAGGCGGCGACTGCGAAAATGGCGGCCGCTCAGGAAAGCGGCGATGAGGAGGCGATCAAGACAGCCCGACTCGATGCGAATAAGCTTCGGGCCAAGCTCGCGAAGCGTGTCGAGGAGGTCGTCTATCTTGGTGGTGTTGAGCGACAAGTCGAATTGGCAGCGAATGTCGAAAAGAACGACCCTTTCCTGAATGATCTCGCTTCTTTCGTTCTCGATGACGGAGACAGATCCTTCAACGACGGCATGTCTGACATTCTCGGGACTGAGGCCGGTGACGGAACCGGAATCGTGAAGCCAATCATCGACGCAATGTTCCAGGACGAACAGAAAGCGATCCTTAAGCGTGAGGAGAAGCAGAAAGCCAATCAGCTCAAGAACTGGGGCATCCCCGAACAAGGTGATCTCCGCCGTGAGTATGACCGCAAGTGGCGGCCGATGGTTGCTCGTCTCGTCCGTGCTTCGGATGTTCAATCGCCGGCACCTCCCGGACACTTCCTCGGTGTCTTCGGCCAGAGTGATCGTGAGCTCGTTGAGAACTCCACTGACGAAGCGGCGATCACCCAGGCGCTCGCTCTCCTCAACGGCAATTCGATTGCGACGATTGGCCATCGTTTCTCAGTCCTCTCCCGCTCCATGAAAGGCGAAACCTTCCGCGAGCGCCTCGACACGATTTACATGGCGATGCTCTCCCGTAAGCCGACTCCACAGGAGGTCGCGATCTTTCGCGAAGCGTGGGAGTCCGATCCCGAAGCTGGATCCGTTCAGGGCATTGTCTGGACGATCCTGAACACCCGCCAGTTTCTCTTTATCCAGTAACCCCTTTTGACCTAACAGGGTTCAATCGTGGACCCAACCCTCTTTGTTCTCATGAAAATGGATTCTGACATGACCCGCCGCCGCTTCGTTAACAACGCGGCGAAATCGTTCCTCGGCGTGAGCGCCCTCTCTGCGATGCCCCCCGGGGTTCTTGGAGCCGGTGCCGGCGCTTCTTCGCTGAAGCAGGAAGCGACTGCGAAGCGCGTCATTTACCTTTACATGAACGGTGGGATGTCTCACCTCGACACCTTCGATCCAAAGAAAAATGTCGATGTCATGGGCCAGTCAAAGCAGATTAAAACGAGCGTCGACGACGTCTTCTTCGCGAACCACATTCCAAAGCTTGCGAAGCAGGCCGACAAGCTCGCGGTGATTCGTTCGATGTCTTCGACGCAGGGAGCGCACCGTCAGGGTGAGTATTTCATGCGGACGAGCTACACCTTGCGCAGTTCGATCATCCACCCGGCGATGGGAGCCTGGATGACTCGCCTCAAAGGCGACACCGACTCTGATATTCCGCCAAACATTCTCATTGGAACGGACTCGCGGCACCCCGGTGCCGGCTTCATGGAAAGTCGTCTCTCCCCTCTCGCGATCCGCGATCCTGAAGGCGGCCTCACGGATGTGAAGATGCGTCCCGGGATTTCCGGCGAGCGCTTTCAGTTCCACCGTGAGCTCGCCGCAAAGCTCGATGCCCCTTTTGTCGAGCGCTATGACCAGAAGAACGTCCGCGCCTACACCGACATGTATGAGGACGCGATCAAGCTCATGAAGAGCGAAGACCTTGCTGCTTTCGATCTCTCACTGGAGAAAGAAAATCTTCGCGAGCGCTATGGTAAGAATGCTTTTGGTCAGGGATGTCTCCTCGCCCGTCGTCTTCTCGAAAACGGCGTGCGCTATGCCGAAGTCACCTTTGGTGGTTGGGACACGCACAACGCGAACTTCGTCAGGGTTCCTGATCAGGCGAAGACGCTCGATGCCGCGGTCTCGACTCTCCTCAGCGATCTCGAGAGCAAAGGCATGCTCGAGGACACTCTTGTCGTTTTGGCAACCGAGTTTGGCCGCACTCCCGAAATCAACGTCAACGAAGGCCGCGATCACCACCCGGCTTCTTTCAGCTGCGTGATCGCAGGTGGCGGAATTAAAGGCGGCCAAGTCCTCGGTGAAACCGATGAGACGGCATCGAAGGCGATCACTGACACGGTGAAGGTGCCGGATCTCAATGCGACGATCGGATACGCGCTTGGCCTGCCGCTCGACGAAGTCGTCTTCTCCCCGAGCATGCGACCCTTTACCCTAGCGGACAAAGGGCAGCCCCTCGTGGATTTGTTCGGCTAAGGGAGTCCTATCACTCCTCCATCGGGTGATCTTTGAGCAACTGCTCCGGAGAGTAAAACTGGGTCTGATCCTTTGTCGCGGCGCGGACTGCTTTCACTTCTTCTGGCGTGACCATTGAAGCCTCGTTGCCCCAGGAGTTCCTGACATAGCTCAAAACCGCGGCGACTTCGGCGTCGTTGAACATCGCTCCGACCGCAGTCATTGGCGGGACGCCTTTCTCCGGAGAGTAGGTTTTCCCAAGTACTTCGATCTCTCCCCAGAGCCCGTGGAGGACGAGCTTGATGAGTCGCTCTTTGTCGCCCGTGACCCATTTCGCTCCGGCAATGGGAGGATAAATGTTCTCCACGCCCATTCCTGTTTCAAGGTGGCAGGTCGAGCAGGAGCCTTCTTCGTGAAGAATGAGAAGACCAAGATCGAGGACCCGCTTGGTCTCTTTGTCCGCCTTGGCCCAAACCTCTTTCGTGACGTAGTTTTTCGGCTTCGTGGCACCCTCTAGTTTGCTGGCAAGGAGGACCTCGGCGTCATCGATGATGTCCTCTTTCTTGATCGTTCCTTCGGCGAAGAGGGAATCAACTTCTTCCTTCAGGAGAAGAATGCCGGAGTTCAGCGCGTTGCGAATCCACTTGTCAGTTGGCTGGGTCGCGACGGTGAGGAGAATCTCGGCGCCGGCATCACCTGCAAGCCAGGTCGCAGCGGAGAGGGATTCCAGTCTCACCCGTGGGTGACTGTCGACCGCTGCCTGCATCAAGATTGTCTTGGGATCATCGAGGAGATGCAGACAGTGACGAACGACGCGCACGGCGCCGGAACGCACCCGGTGGTCTTCGGCGGCGAGGCACTGTTCGATCAAATCTGTCGACGGTTGCTGATGTCCCCAGGTCGCCCAGAGGGATTCAAGAACGAGGCGCTCGTCATCAGCATTCTCTGCCGCAAAAGATTCCGCAGCAGCGATAACGTCAGCAGATTCCCGGGCGCGGAGCTCTCGGTGCGAGCGCTTGCGGGCGTTGATCTCGGGCAGCTTGAGGTTCTCGAAAAGCGTCGCGATTTCCGCACCGGCGATCGTTGGCGCTTCGACGAGTGGTTTCGATGGATAAGTGATCCGGTAGACCCGTCCGAAGTCGCTGTTTCTCAGTGGGTCACGCGCGCTGTGCTGCATGTGACCGATGAGGGTGTTGTGCCAGTCGATGAAGTAAAGGCTGCCGTCAGGTCCGAGTTCAAGGTCGGCAGGGCGAAAGTTTCCGTCCGATGAGACAATGAGATCCTGGCGGTGCTTGCCTTTGATTTCGACGCCGTCTTCGACCGTGTTGTATTGCTTGATGCCGAGGAATCCGATCGTGTTGCAGTAGAGGTAGTCGCCCTGAACCTCGTCCGGGAAATGACTTGAGTAGAGAAACTCCGATCCTGAACTCGGGCGGGTATGATGCTCGTAGTTGAACTTAGAGACCATCGGGATCTCAAAGGCGTGTGGCACTTTCATCGAGTAGCCGAGCATCCAATACTGATTGCCACCGGAGGCGTCATTGAGAAAACTCTGGCCGTAGTCGTCGTGCGCAACGCCCCAGGGGTTGGAAACGTCGGACTGAAAGACGCGCTCCACTTTCCATGACTTCGGATCGAAGCGCCACGCGCCGCCGTCGGTCATGCGCTGCGGACCCCACGGAGTCTCGACCTGAGAGTGAAGGAAACGTCCCTCACACATGAAGATGCCACCGCCATGATCGGTGTCGAAAGCGGAGATTGCGTGGTGAGTGTCATGCGGATCGAATCCGTCGAGGAGATACTCTTTCGTATCCGCCTTGCCATCACCATCGGTGTCTTTGTGCAAGGTCAGGTAGGGCTCCTCGGAGATGTAGACCCCTTCAGGAGCGAGATCGAATCCGATCGGAATGTGCAGCTTGTCAGCGAAAACGGTTTCTTTGTCGGCGCGGCCGTCACCATCGGTGTCTTCGTAGATGAGCAGCATGTCGTTTGGCATCGGTCCACCCGGCTTGTAGTGCGGATAGCTTTTCACGGTCGACACCCATAGCCTGCCTTCATTGTCGAAACGCATCTGAGCGGGATTACCGAGATTCGGAAACTCCTGCTCGGTCGCAAAGACGGAGACTTCGTAGCCTTCGGGCAGGGTGAACTTATCGAGCGCCTCTTTTTCCATGAGGAAATCAGGAGAGCCGTTCTTTTCACTGACCTGGTAGTTTGTTTCGACCTGGCTGAGCGGGCGGGTATTGGAATCATCGACCTCGAGTGACTCGGACTTGCCCTGCGCGATTGCCCAGATGTTCTGATCACGGAGGACGGTCATCTGACGAATCTTCTCGATCTCTTCCGGGTAGTTGAAGTTGCCGTAGGGTGCCCAGCGTCCGCCGTAGGCGTGGACGCCGTTGAGCATGCGGTAGTCGTTTCTCCAGAACCAGGACTTGTCGTAGATCGCCTCGCGAAGAAGGCCACCATCGGCATCGACTTTGGCCTCTTTTCCGAAGAGTTCTTTGATGAGAATCGGAGCAATCGTCTTGTAGCCTTCGCCGGAGAGGTGCACTCCGTTGATCGTGAGGCCGGAGTCTCCGTCTTCTTTGAATTTGTCACTCGTGGGTGAGTAGAGGTCGATAGAGGGGACGCCCTTTTCTTTCGCGACCGCGGTGACAGCTTCAGCATAGAGCGCGAGAAGTTCGTTGCGTTCGCCTGCGTCTGGAAGGTGAAACTGCGGCAGCTGCTCCATCGCGACGGGCGTCACGAGGACGAGACGCGGCGGATTCTCGTTTCCGCTGTAGGAGCGAGAGAGAGTATGGTCGACGAAGGCGCCGAGCTCTGCTTTGAAATTTTCAACGCCATAGCGGCCGTCGAAAGATTCGTTGAAACCGAAGAAGGCTACAATCGTGTCGGCTTCGATGATCGTGAGCCACTCATCCGGTGTTGGATAGTGACCCTTCCCGAAGTGTTCGTTGATCTCGGGGCGGAATTTTTCTCCACCGGGAAAGGCCCAGGGATTCGGCTGACCGGCCTCAGGGCGAAACGCCGGCGTGTGACCGGGAAAGCCCATGTTGCGAAAAGTGATCTCTTTTTCGGGAAACTGCTCGTGGAGAAGTGTTTCGAAATAACCGAAGTGTTCCATGCGCTCGGCGAGGCTGTTTCCGATGAAGACGATCGTTTCGCCCTTTTCGGGAGCGAGCGGCAGGCCGGGAATTTCTTCAGGTGCCGTTGCGGGACTTGGCTGATTGAAGACGGGACGTTCCCCGCTTTCGCGCTGCATCTCGACGGTCGTCACCGTTGACTTGATTGCAGGACCGGGAAGGCCAGCGGCCGCGTTTGTTGAAGGAGGAGGTCCGGCGTTCTCATTGCCCTGTTTGATCAATTCTTCAAGCGACGGGCCGGTTTCGGGGGAGCTGCCGTAGTCGTAATCCGCCGGTTTCAGGTTGAGCTCTTTGTAGTAATCCGACGTGCGATGATTCGTGTAGCCGCTCGCTTCGAAAGGATCGATGTAGCTCACGTCTGTTTTCTCAGGAACGTCCACGTTCGTTAGAAAAAACGCGGCATTGATGAGGAGGCGGCGCAGGTTCTCATCGTCGAAATCGCAGGATGACCCAAAGGTCGTGCAGAACGAGCGACCCTCGCGGAGGCCTTCAGGCGTCTTGTATTTCTTCACCCAGGCGACCGGCTGAGGAACCAATCCCGGCACGGTCGGAGATGAAGGATCGAGCGAGTGAGTGACGACGGCGTTGAGAAGAATTGTCGCATTCTCGTCGTTCACGTTTTCCTCTTTCACTCCATAGACGTCTGATTCCGCGAAGATCGTTTCGACGCCACGCAGCACCTGATGTCTCCAGTTTTTCTCATGAATGATGGAGCGCGCGCCCTGGACCTTGTGCTTTCCGTAGTGGCTGACCCAGTTCTCTCCGAGAATGTCGCGTCCGAAGTTGTTCCAATCGATCCCGCCGGTCTTGTTCTTCGTTTTGAAGGCGTGCGTTGCTGTGCGAATGCCGATGATCGACTTTCCTTTGTTCAAGTGGTCCGCGAGCGGCTGGAGCTGCTCTTCCGGCAAGTCCCGAAAGCGTGTCCCGATGATGACGAGATCCGCAGTCGTGATCTCGCTCATGCCGGGAATGTTTTTCTGATACTGGTTGTCGACGAACCCGCCGTCGGGATTGATCGCAAAGAGCACCGTGGTTTCATACCCGAAGCGCTTGCTGAAAATCTTCGCCAACATCGGCATGGACTCCTCCGTGCGATATTCCTCATCCCCTGAAATGAGTACGATGTGTTTGCCAGAGCCGGGAAGCCCTTCCGAGCCTTCGAACTTGAGGAATTCCTCCGCGTCAAGAGTGAAGGCTGCGCAAAGCAATCCGAGGATGAGAATCTGTGTTTTCCTGATCATAACAAAAGTAAAATTGGGCACGTGACTCTGCTCGATTGAGGGAGAATGGCGATCCTTTTTTGTGGCGTCTTTTTGCGTGTTAGAAATGATCTGAAGAGACATGAATCAAGTCGTTCTCTGCGGTTGCGTCTTTCGCCACAGGCCTACATACTGGGAATCCTCAGACCGATGAATCGTTTCTCAATTCTTTCCCTGATCCTCCCGATCATCCTGTCGGGTTGCTCAACGATTGATCGCGATCCTTTGCGGGTGGAATCGGCGGCGATGTCTGCAGGGACTAGCGGGGTCCTTGCCCAAATTGCCCACTCTTCCAAGAGCGTGATTCCTTCAGGGCAATCCGGGTTTCACCTCATCCCTGAAGCGGACGAAGCGATGAACTGGCGGCTCGCTCTCACCGATCATGCGACCAAGTCGATCGATATCCAGTATTACCTTTGGTACACCGACGAGGCCGGGACCCTTTTGCTCTCGCGAGTCCTTGCCGCCGCCGAGCGCGGGGTGCGTGTTCGCATTCTTGTCGATGACCTCCTTTTCGCCGGAGACGAGTCCAAGCTCGCCGCGCTTTGTCATCATCCCAATGTGGAGATCCGGATTTTTAATCCGCAATTCGTCCGTGGTAACGGGATTCCCGCGAAACTTGAAGTCCTCGCCCGCTTTGGACAGCTCAACCGGCGCATGCACAACAAGGCGTTTATTGTCGACAATCAGCTCGCTCTCATGGGCGGGCGGAATATTGGAAACGAATACTTCGGCCTCGGGCAGAAGTATAACTTCGTCGATCTCGATGTCCTCACCGTGGGTCCGGTCGTGCCGGAGGCCTCCGTTTCTTTCGATCGTTTCTGGAACAGCGAACTCTCGCATCCCGGCGAAGCATTTTCGACGGAGACCGGTCCGGAAGCAACCGCAGGTGTCATCGCTGAGATTCATCAATGGGTGCGCGAGACCGACGGCATTCTCGCCGACTCACCTTTTCCGAGACAGCGTCGTGATTGGTCCCCGCGCTTTCGCGGGCTGAGCAGGCAATGGCACGCGGGCACTGCCGCTCTCATCGACGATGCACCGACTCGTGCCGGAGACAAACTGGAGGGTCGCTTTGTTGAAAAAGCGCTCGCGCAGATCAGTGAGCCGGCTGAGGAGGAGGTTCTCTTTACGAGCCCCTATCTCATTCCCGGCCGTCAGGTGCATCGCGCGATCCGGAGCTATCATGAGCGGGGGGTCGAAGTGAAAATACTCACGGCGAGCATGGGGGCAAACAATCATCTCTTCGTCCACAGTCACTATCGACCGCACCGGGGAAGGCTCATTGATGACGGCGTCAGTCTCCATGAGTTCCGCGAGAATGCGATCCCGGAAGTCCGCGCTGTTGCCGACACCGCGCCAATCGCGAGTGATCACCTCGCCTTGCACGTCAAAGCCGGGGTTGGGGACCGGAGACGCTGTTTTATCGGATCACTCAATCTCGACCCGCGCGCGATTGATCTGAACACCGAGAACGGACTCATCATCGATTCCCCCGGACTCGCGAGCGAGCTGGCTGATTTCATCGACACCCTCATGATGGATGAAAGTGCGTGGAGCGTCACGAAGTCAGAAAGCGGAGCGCTTCAATGGAAATCGCGAGGTGAGACCCTGACAAGACAGCCAGCGCCCGATCAAAAAAGCCGCGTCATGGATTTCTTCTGGGGCCTCATGCCGATCCGGCACTTGCTGTGAGTTTTGAGTGAGGCCTCACTCCAGCGGCAAAATCATGATCCGCGTCCCTTCCACTTCATATCGGCACTGAGCAAGACTCGTCAGATACCGCAGGGCCTCTTTCGCTGGGACATTGCTCAAGCGCAAGGTGACAGGCGTCGCGGCGAAGTTTTCGGTACCTTTGAAAATGATCTTCGAAGCGGGTGTGGGGAAAAGTCCGCTTCCCGTATCCGTGAGGAGAACCCGATGCAAAAACCCCAACGCGTCGACGAAAGGAGTGTCCTCAAACGCAACCGAGGGAATGATTGTTGAAGCCAAAACGCTCTCCAATCCAGGCACCCCGTTCGCACCACCGGGAACGAGAATGACCTGCCCCTCTTCCACGTAGTCTGAATCCAAACGATTGAGTTCCTTCAGCTCGGCAACCGAAGCATTCTTATCGGTAGCGATGCTGTAAAGCGTGTCGCCTTTTTTGACGAGGTAGCTTGCTCCCTGTGGCAGCGATGCCATCCACGTTTCCTGCGCGGCTTTGATGATGGGATCGATGCTTTTGGGAGTTTCAATCGGCGTGGTCGTCTCAGTATTTATCTTTTTTCCTTCGATCAATTCAGTCGCGGAATTGATGGGCATTCCGGCGGGATCCATGATCTGCGCCCTCAAGAAGACGGTACGAGTCCCCTCACCCTCCACTGAAACGGATAGAGCCACCGTTTGGCCATCCCAAATTGTTACCATGTAAGGAGTCGATAGGTCATCCCCCGGCTGAAAAAGTGCTTTCCCATGTTCGGGAAGAAACACGGCGAGATCGATCGTGAACTCGTCCGCCCCGAGATTGGCAATCGCTCCATAGCGCTGCTCGCCAACCTCCACCATCCCGGGTTGACCTGATCGCACCATCAACGAAGGGAGTGAGGTGACCTCGGAAGTGAGCTCTTGTTTCAAAGCACGAATCATGACTTGAAACTGTGGATCTGTGAAGACTCCCGCAACTCGGCGGGATACTGGCACTGTTTCGATTGGAACCGCAGGGGGACGACTCAACTCCTGAAGAAACGATTGATAGGAATCCAGAGATCGACGTCTTCCGTTAACAGGCTCATCCGAGTTTTCCGGGGAGACCAAGAGCCAGTCGAATCCCAAATCTTGCACCTGGTTAACGTCCGCTTCCTCGATGATGATTTCTCGAAAGCTGAGATAAATTTGCTTCGCCACTCCCGTTCGGATGCTTTCGATGTAGACCTCGACCAATTCTATCTGACTTTTGGTGTTCCGAACGATCAGTTGGGAAGTGGAAGCGTTGTAAATCGCGCTCGCCCCTTCGCCGAACGAAATCCCCCCGTCTTGAAGAATCTGCTTTGCCGTTTTGCGGGGAGCGTCAGCCTGGAACTCGGCGAACGGATCCCGAGGTTGCCAGCCTTGCTCAGAATGCCCTTGGAGAAAAGTCGGCGGCACCGTGTAGGTATTCGTAAACAAATCATTCTCCCCCTGGCCCGCGAGCCACATCAGAGAAAAACACCACACCCAACAAGCCGCCACGATTTTCATGGGGCGATCATGTCGAACCCGCGCGCTGCCTGTCAATCTCCAAGCACGCCCGCGACGAACACCGCCGTAGTGGTGATTTGTAATCGCCATCTGATCAAGTAGGGGCAATGCCGGTGGCGAATACAATTCACCACTACCTTCCCGCGAGATGGGAATTGCTTCAGCACCGTAGCGACAGGATTGCCGTCGTCGTTCTCGGCAAAAGGCCTGAAGGCCTCACTCCAACTTCCGGCCACCTGTCAATCTCCAAGCAAAGCCCTCGATCCGCGTTTATAGAACCCGATGCACCCAAAACCGATGTTTGAAGAACTCGACTATCGACCGACTCCGCTGGGCGAATTGATCCTGCGACGCCGCACGATTCTTTCGCTGAACAATCAGGAGATTCACGAGATCATCCTTGGCGACGAGTATCTCATGTCGAGCCTCTTCACCGCCGTGGAGATTGCGCTCTCGAATCTTGGCCTCGCAAAAGCGCGCGAACAGTTTCCGGATGTCGCGGCGATGGATGTCGTCGTCGGAGGTCTCGGCCTCGGCTACACCGCGAAGGCGGCATTGGAAAATGAAGGCGTCGGATCACTCCTCGTTGTCGACTATTTAAAGCCAGTCATCGAATGGCATGAGGCCGGTCTCGTGCCTCTCGGTGAGGGGCTCACGGCCGATGATCGCTGCCGCTTTGTGCATGGCGATTTCTTTGCCCTCTCTCTGGGGAAAGAAGAGGGTCGTGGCTTTCAGCCCGAAGAACCCGCGAAGCAGTTTCATGCCGTCCTCCTCGATATCGATCACTCGCCGGACAAGCTGCTGCACGAGCAGCACGGGGCTTTTTACTCGGCAGCGGGACTCGCAAAATTTGCCGGGCAAATCCTGCCCGGCGGCGTCTTCGGAATGTGGTCCGATGATCCGCCTGAGGAAACTTTCATGAGCGCACTGAAGGAGGTATTCCTTAAAGTCGAATCCCATATCGTCGAGTTCTACAATCCGCTTCAGGATAAAACCTCGGCGAGCACGGTGTATGTTGCGGTGAAGGAATCGCTGTAGCGACGACATTTGTGTAAGCGGACGCGAGTGTGATTACTGCGGTGGGTTAGTCGAGCGTGTTTTCTCATTGGCACACTCGAATCCATCCGTCACCTTCACGGGGTGAAAACGCCGCTCCCAGGAAGTAACCGAATCGAAGCGCTCGATCTCATTCGCGGGATCGCGGTTTGCGGATTGTTCCCCATCAACAGCATCGAATTCGGGTTCGGGTCGATGCTCTTGATCTACCCCTTCGATCTTTCGGAAACCGATGAAACGCTTTGGATGTTGGTGATGGGGCTGGGCGCGGGAAAGTTCGCGACGATGTTCGCCGCGCTTTTCGGAGCGGGGATGATTTTGTTCTGCACCCGGACGGAGGCTTCGGGCCGGTCGGCGGCCTCGCGCTATCTCCCGCGTCTGGGCTGGCTGGGCGCCTTCGGTATCCTGCACGCCTATTTGATCTGGCACGGGGATATTTTGGTCTCCTACGCCGTGACGGGATTCGTGCTCTTCTGGTGCCGGAACTGGTCGGCGAAGACGTTCTTCATCGTTGGCTGCGCTCTCATGCTGGTTTTTGTTCTGCCCATGATTCCCGGAGCGATCATTTGTCATTTCATTGATTTTGCTCCGATGGAAGAGGGTTGGAGCGAGATGCTAAAATCGATCCTCGCCGAAGAAGCTAAGGAAATGGCGGCGCTCACGGGGACCTGGGGCGAGCAGATGAAAGCTCGGGCGCTTTACGCGTTCTTGATCCATTTGCTCGGGATTCCACTCTATTTATTTTGGTTCGCCGGGATGATGATGTGTTTCGGCATCGCGGCGATGAAGAGTGGTTTTTTCGACGGAGGCTGGTCGGACCAACGCATTCGCAAAACAACGGCTCTGCTCCTCGTCAGCGGGCTGCCGCTCACGGTCGGCGGGTATGCTGTCTTTGCCCACGCCCCGCCTTCGCCGGCGCTTTTACTCTGGGCCTATGCCGCGATCTTCGCGGGAATGCCACTCGTCGCCTTCGGGTATGCGGGCCTTGGGGTGATCTGGTCACGCCATGAGGCACCGGGCATCTTGCGACGCGGCTTCGCGGCGATTGGGAGAATGGCGTTCACGAACTACATCGCGCAGTCAATCATCCTCGGGTTGATCTACTATGGACACGGCCTCAGACTGGCGGGTCAGCTTGAGTTTCACGAAGCGATGATGATTGCCCCGGCGGTGTGGATCTTGCAAATGATCACCTCGACCTGGTGGCTGAACCATTTCGCCTACGGACCGCTGGAATGGTTATGGCGTCGGCTGACTTATGGCAGCGCGGTTGTGTTTCTGAGAAGGCGGTTGCCACCCCCGATTTCTTGACCGGTCTCATGGCCGCCGAAACGAGACGCTCCCATCTGCGTGGTTTACAGAGAGCCGAGCCTTCGATTTACTTGGTCTGTCTATCATTCCTCCCACCGGTTCATGAAATTCGGATTGCTCATTGCTCTCACCCTTGCCCTCAGCTCGCTGATTTCCGCCGCAGGCGATCCTGAGCGGCGCTATTTTCCCGCTTGGGAGGACATCGCGCCCTTGCGAATAATCCCGCACACCAACCCGGATGGCGACTCGCTCGTGAAGGCGGTCGCGGCGCTGCAACCCGGCGACCGTCTCGAAGTCGCGGCGGGAACCTACTCGGTGAATCAACTTTGGAACATTCAAGTGAGCGGCACGGCGGAGGCTCCGATTTGGATCGTGGCCGCAGAGGGAGCCCGCGTCATCCTGACCCGTCCCGACGACCGGCAGAATGTGCTCAATATCGGGCAGGGCGGCGCGGTTCAGTTTCTCTGCCTGCGCGGATTCGAGCTCACGGGCGGCAGCCATGGCTTGCGGCTCGGGCACTGCGACAACGTGTGGATCGATCAATGCCACATCCACGACACCGGTCAGGTCTGTCTCAGTGCCAACAGCGCGGACACGAGCCATCTTTACCTGACCCGTAATCATTGCCATGACGGCGGCGGCCACGGCGAGGGGATGTATCTCGGCGGCAATGACGGCGAATTCATCATGAGCGAGAGCGTCATCGCACTGAACCATATTCATGACTGCCGCGGACTTCAGGGCGACGGGATCGAGGTTAAGCAGGGTTCGTGGGGAAACCTCATTGCCGAAAACCATGTCCATGACACCCAGTATCCCTGCATCACGGTCTATGGCACGGCCGGCAAGCCGGTCAATGTGATCGAACGCAATCTCTGCTACCGGAGTGGCGATCATGTCATGCAGGTGCAGGGCGAGGCGGTGGTGCGGAACAATGTTCTCATCGCCGCGCAGGGGTCCGGTTTCGCGAGCACTGATCATCAGGGGAAAACGCGGAACCTTCAGGTGATTCACAACACAATCGTGAACGTCGGTCACGCTTTCAGCGGCGGGCCGTGGAATGATCGTGAGGGGATGGTTCTTGCGAACAATATTCTCTACTCACGCGACGCAGCGGCGCTTCACTTTGCGAACGGGGCCGAAGGCGTCAAGATCACCGGAAACGTCGTCCTCGGTGCCGGGGCCAATCCCCGAGGAGCGAAGGGAAGGGGGCTGGAAGATTTCGCCGATCTGAGCTGGGACGCCGTGCGTCACGACGCGAGCCCCGCCGCAGAGTCACCTTTTGAGATCGCCGATGAGGCTTTTCTTTTTGGCGGGGATTTCCACGGGACAAAGCGTGAGAGACCGATCAGCGGGGCGATTGTTCCTCTTCCGAAACCGTGAGGAGATCGCCTTGCCGTCTTTTGGAATCGCCTGACGCGCTTGAAGATCAATTTGGCTCAAGATTAGCAAAATTATTTGAATTAGGCGCGATCATGTAGCCTCACCAGTGTCACACCGTCACGCCAAAGAGGTATTCGCTCATGTAATCGTTGCCAATTCCATGAAGTTAAACACCGCTCTAATCTTCGCTCTCGGCACCTTTCTGGTCGCTCCATTGTCATTCACTTCCGCTGCCAACTCCGAAAAGATTACCTTCGACGTCAAAAAAGCGGCACAGGAAATCGACGCGATTGTCGAAGCAGGGCTTAAGAAAAATGATCTCACGCCGAACGCTGAAATCAATGACGAGACGTTTCTCCGACGTGTTTACCTTGACGTCATCGGGCGCATTCCGACGATTGAGGAAGCGGAAAATTTTCACGGTTCGACCTACGAGCGCAAACGCGAGCAACTAATCGCCGACTTGCTCGAGAGCGATGGAGCTGTCAGCCATGGGTATAATTTCTGGGCGGACGTGCTGCGAATTAACACCGAGCTCGGAACCAACGCTGGCGAGGCGGAGGCGGCTTATCAGCTGTGGCTGAAAAGGACGATTGCTGAAAATATGCCCTACGATCAGTTCGTTCGTGAGATGGTCGGCGCGCGCGGCACGATTTGGGACAATGGAGCGATTGGTTACTATATGCGTGATCGAGGCATGCCTCTTGATAACATGTCGAATACGGTCCGGGTTTTTCTGGGAACGCGACTCGAGTGTGCTCAGTGCCACGACCATCCGTTCGATAAGTGGACGCAAATGGATTATTTCAAGATGGCAGCTTTTTCCTACGGAATGGCTGCGACCGACCGGGTCGACAATTTTCCCAACCGTAGAGCGATGCTAACCTACCGGAACAAGCAGCAGTTCGAGGCACAAAAGAAAGCGGTTCCCCTCAAAGGCTTTCCGGAAATTCGGAGTCAGGTGGTGCTGGATCGCTACGTGAAACAACCAAATTATGAGTTTTACCTCGAGCGCCTGGAATTGACTGACAAGGAATTCCGGGTCTTGGCGAAGAAGGCGATCGAGGCCAGGGAATCCTATCAGCACGACACCCGTGCCGTAGAGCAGGCGGACAGCGCTCTTTACAATCCGCTGCGTTTCGCTCACACCGTCGAAAGGGAGATCGATATCAAGCTCCCACACGACTACCAATACGATGATGCGAAGCCGGACGACATCGTTCCCGCCTCGACCATGTTCGGTGGCGATATTGATCTTGAGAACATCGATGGCAGCTTGATCGATACTTACGCCGACTGGATGACGGCGCGGGATAACCCGACCTTCACCAAAGTCATCGCGAACCGTCTCTGGAAGCGCGTTTTTGGTCACGGAGTTTTTGAGCCGCTCGATGATTTGACGGACTATACCGCCGTCGCCAATCCCGAACTCCTTGTTTACATCGAAGAGATGATGCGCACGCTCGATTATGATAGGCGCAAATATAGAGAGGTCCTTTACAACACCAAAACCTACCAGAGGGCCGCGAACAGCGAAGAGTTAATTCTCGGTATGCCGTATCATTTTGCCGGGCCAACCCTGCGTCGCATGAGTGCCGAGCAGATTTGGGATTCCGTAGTCGGTCTGGCACTGCCCGAAGCGGATGGATACCGTCCACGCCTCAAGTCCCAGCTCGCGTCGATTGAGAGAGTTCGAAAGATCAACGAAGTCATCGCGGAGCGTAGCGTAGAAGACTACATCGCGATGGTGGAAGAAATTGCGACAGAGTTCGAAAATCTAAAGCCGAAACAAGAGGCTCTTCGCGTGGCGATGAATGCCGCTCGTGCCGCAGGTGACAACGATCTCTACAAAAAGCTTAACGGGGAATACTATGATGTCAGAAATAGGAGTGACGAGGTCGTCGCGGAGATCGGTTACCGGAACGTGGGTGAGAACGTTAAAGGAGACGATCTGCTCCTTGCGATGGGAATGTCAGAAATGAAGATGAAGAGAACCGGGGGCATGATGTCTGCGAGCGATGCGGGCGAAGGTGCTGTTCTCACGACGTTACCGGAGCCGGTGATGCCCCAACCTCCTGCAGACCTCGATAGCAAGGAGAAGGACTACTGGCTGAAGAGCCAGAAGAGGGAATACAAGAACTACACGGAGCTCGTCAGCGGAATGGCACGGGCTTCGGAATTGGAATCTCCTGCGAAACGAGGCCACTTCCTCCGCGAGTTCGGGCAGTCTGATCGCGAGGTAATCGAAAACGCGGCGGATCATGCGTCGGTCCCTCAGGCTCTTAATCTGCTAAACGGAACCATCGCCGAGGCGCTGACGAACCCCTTCGCTGTCTTCGGTAGCCGTGTCCACGCAGCAGGCGATGCGGAAGAGAAGATTGAGATGATTTTCCAGGCGATGCTGACACGCAAACCAAGCGGGAGCGAGCGGGAACTCCTCCTGAGCAAAGTCGAAGAGCAGGGCGACAGCGCCTACGAGCGCATTGTCTGGGCTCTCCTCAATACCAAGCAGTTTATCTTTGTCCAGTAATCCTCATTTTTCCCATCTCCACAATCAACCACCTGGTCTCCCCTCAGAAAATCATGAACTCAGCCATCAACGCGAACGAACTGAACCGCCGCCAATTCATGGAAGGAACCGCGAAAGCACTCCTTGGAGTCGGCGCGCTTGGAATGACGAGCCGCGCTGGAGCCGCTTCCGGAGCCGGCCTCGGACTGCCTCCGCGCGTCAACGCGGCCAAGCACATTATCTACCTCTATATGGATGGAGGGATGTCTCACCTCGATACCTTCGACACCAAGCCGAAGCACAAATTTCAGGGACCAACGAGGACGATTGACACCAATGTCGATGACATCAAACTCTCGGGGCTTCTCCCGTCGCTGGCGACTCAGGCCGAAAAACTCGCGATCATCAATTCGATGACTTCCACCGCTGGTGCGCACCAGCAGGGGAACTACTTCATGCACACCAGCTATGACCCTCGCGCCACGATCCGTCACCCCGGACTTGGTGCCTGGGCACTCAAGTTCAAAGGTCGCATGAACCCGAATCTTCCCGGTTCTGTTTTCATCGGTGGCAACAGCCGGATCAATGGAGGCGGCGGATTTTTCGAACCTGAGTTTGAGCCGCTTGCGATTAAAAATCCGAGTTCCGGTCTGAAGAACTCAAAGCTCCGCGGAATGGACCAGGAGCAGCTCAACGAAGATCTCGACCTCGCAAGCCAACTCGATACTGAATTCCACCAGCGCTACGACGTCAAGCAAGTCCGCGCCTACACGCAAATGTATGACGACGCGGTCCGCATCATGCAGAGCAAAGATTTGCAAGCGTTCGACCTCAGGGAAGAAGACTCAGCGACCCGCGCGCGCTATGGGACGGATCCCTTCGGCCAAGGATGTTTGCTGGCCCGACGTCTCATCGAACACGATGTCCGTGCCGTTGAGGTGAGTTATGAGGGCTGGGATATGCATCACAGCATGTTCATCACAGGGCCTGAGAAATGTGCCATTCTAGACAAGGCAATGGGTGCATTGCTCGCGGACCTGGAGCGGATTGGAAAACTCGATGACACGGTTGTCGTGCTCACGACCGAGTTTGGACGGACACCTCGCATCAATGAGAATGCCGGTCGCGATCACCATCCCCAGGCGTTCAGCTCAATTCTCGCCGGAGGCGGGTTCAAGGGTGGAACCGTTTACGGCAAAACCGACGAAAGCGGCGAGAACGTGATCGAGAACCCCGTCGAGATTCCCGACTTCAACGCAACGATTGCCTACGCGATGGGCTTGCCGCTCGATCAGGTTCTATACAGCCCCAGCAAGCGCCCCTTCACCGTTGCCCACAAAGGCGAACCGGTCTTGGATCTGTTTGCGTGAGAGGTTTAGAGGAACACCTGTTTTTGAAAAGCCGGATTCCACGCGCTGTTCGAAGAGGACTTGGATCTGAAGTCAGTTGATCCGGAGAGTCTCGGAAGTGAGTGGGAAAGTAGTTAGCTGTTCCTGTGGAAAAATAAATGAGTCACGGGATGTTGCCCGCCTCGTAATCGATTCTTTGCCCCCTTAATGGTCGATGGAAAAAACTCGACGGAGCGCAATTGGCAACCACCACCTGCCCGTGTTGCCGGGCCCGGATGAAAAGTGTCGGCACCATCATTCGCAGCACAGACGCTCAGTTCTTTCCGCGCCTTTGCAGGATGTAGGAAGGCATCAGAACGATTCCGGGGAATGGCGCAACCCGGAATTGCCACTGGAAGATGGGAAAATCTTAGTGTTGGACGCTGAACCGCTCCCCGCAGAAGAGTTCCCGATATTCGCGATTGGCTGATCGCCGATTGGTTTAGAAAACGGCTAACAGCCAGCAAAGACTCTGAAAAGAGGATGCCGGATTTCTCGTGCCCGGACTCAAGGAAAACCACAGAAACCCATTTAGAAGTCAGCCAATCTTGACGGTTCCCTCAAAAATCCATAAAAGCTTCAAAATGAATGAGGCCATCCGGGATGAAGATGAGGAATTTGCCAATGCTCTCGATTTCATTCAAAGGAAAATGATCCAGAAGAACGACGAACTCCAGCCGGCTGTCCGAGAAAAAGTAGTTCCCGTGAGCTACACTATCAAAGTGGCACCACGCTCGAACTGATCGATACTGCACGGGCTTGGACATGGCAAAAACGAAGGAAAAGAAGCTGGGGCAACTCGCAGCGACTGCCATTTGCGGGAACGACATTACATCATCCTGCCTCTACGTATCTGCTCTCGCAATTGCCTACGCAGGGCGCTGGGCCCCGATCTGTTTGCTCTTTGTCGCCGCGACCCTCTATCTCTTCCGATCGATCTACTCCGAGGTGGTCGGCGCGCTGCCTCTGAACGGAGGTGCTTACAATGCCCTGCTTAATACGACAAGCAAATTCCGCGCTTCCATCGCCGCCTGCCTGACGATTCTTTCCTATATCGCCACCGCGGTCATTTCTTCCAATGAAGCAATGCACTACCTCCATTCACTGTGGTTCGGCATCCCCATTATCCCTGCGACCATCGGACTACTCGGGCTTTTCATGGCGATCACGATTCTCGGTATCACGGAGTCGTCCCGTGTTGCGATCGGAATTTTTCTCTTTCACCTCGGCTCAATGCTGCTGTTGTTCGCCCTGGGTGGGATCGCGATCGCAGAGAGCGGGATCGGAACGCTGTGGGAAAATCTGGCGAATCCCGAACCCGGAGGCGTGTGGAAGGCTCTCTTTTTCGGATTCGCGGCTGCGATGCTCGGCATTTCCGGATTTGAATCCTCAGCGAACTTCGTCGAGGAACAGGCCGAAGGAGTCTTCCCCAAAACCCTTCGCAACATGTGGATTGCCGTCACGGTACTCAATCCTGGCATGGCGATTCTAGCGCTTGCCCTGGTCCCGGTAGTCGAAGTTCGCGAGACCTACGAGAACGATCTCCTTTCGCACATGGGAGCAATGGCCGGAGGTTCATGGCTGCAGATTCTCGTCAGCGTGGATGCGGTCCTAGTCCTCAGCGGGGCGACCCTGACGAGTTTCGTCGGCGTGACCGGTTTGATCAACCGGATGACACTCGACCGTTGCCTTCCGCAGTTTCTGTTGAAGGAGAATCGTCGCGGAACCCCTCACCGCATCATCGTTGCCTTCTTCCTTCTCTCCGTCTCGATTCTTCTGATTACGAATGGTGATCTGAAATCACTCGCTGCGGTCTACACCCTCGCCTTCCTGTCGGTCATGGCATTGTTTACGATCGGGAATCTCCTCCTCAAATTTAAGAGAAAGGATCTACCTCGTCCTGTTCGAGCCTCGTGGTGGGCCGTGATCGCAGCCATCATCGCAGTCGGCATTGCTCTCTGGGGAAATGCCCGCCTCAACAAAAGCTACCTCATCGTGTTTTTCGAATATCTGATCCCTTCAATTCTGATCGTGACCATCATGCTGAATCGCGTGCAAATTCTGCGACTGATCGTGTTCATGATCGACGAGATCCGCGTTTTCGTCAGACGGGAGAGACGGGATGCCATCCATGAGCACCACCTGCGATCTGCTGCACGCTGGACCAGCCTGTTTCGATGGAGCGACCGGCTTGAAGAAAACCTCCGTGCTGTTGTGGACCGCATTCGAGAACAGCAATTCGTCTATTTCACACGAGGAAATCATGTCGAGAACCTGAACAAGGTCATGCTCTACGTAACCGCGAACGAACAGACCGATCGTGTCAAGATCGTCCACGTCTACAAGAATGAATCCGAGATCCCCCCGCATCTCGCCGTGGAAGTGGCATTTCTCGATAAAGTCTATCCGGACATCGACATGGAACTGGTGACGATTGAGGGAGAATTCTCTCCGGAGATCATCGACTCGCTTTCCAAAAAATGGGACATTCCGAAGAATCTCATGTTCATGGCTTCGCCGAGCGGCAATCTCAACTACCATATGAAAAATCTCGGAGGGGTCCGGCTCATCGTGTAAAACCTTTCACGTTCACCCGCAATACCACATTCTCGAATTACGTCCCGCCGATTTGGGCGAGGTGAGGAACAAAAGTCGATCGGACGGAATCGCGGAAAAATCTTCAGTCCTCACACAAAAAAATCTATCAAGCGATCAGCAGAACCGTTTTTAGATTATGAAGCGTTCCAAAGTAACCGTGCCGTGGAAAGAAGGATTGCACTTGCGTCCCGCCGCCGAGTTGGTGAAAACGGCCCGGAGTTTTAGCTCGGCAATTTCTCTGAAATATGGAGACTGCATCGCGGACCTCCGCAGTATCATGAGCATCATCACTCTTTGCGCTGCTGCCGGGGCTGTTCTGGAGGTGGAAGCGATCGGTGAAGACGAGGAAATTGCGGCACGAACTGTCGCCGAGATGTTTGTCAAGCCCGACGCCGAAGAGTAAAAAAACGCTGGCTGCGAATTCGCACCAGGCAGATCGGGATCTATTTCCCGGTTTCTGAAACCGGCTGAATCACGAGGCGATCACCGGGGTAGATCTGCGGATCGTGAGATGAGTAACAGTCGCGGCAGGCTCCCCGGGAATTATCAGGAACACTCACCCCCGCCCCGGGCGCTTTGATCACCGCACCATTCGGCGACGTTTCCATAGACATCGTGCAGCTTCCGTGGATTTTTACCCCACCCAACCCGAGGGGCGCAAGCGGCTTGAATTTTGTCCTTTTAAAAACAAATTCCTATCAATTTAGTAGTCCGTCAAAGTCTTGGGCGGCAGCGCGACGCGCAGAGCATTGAGTACGGCAAGAACGTCGATGACCTCCTGAGTGATGGCCCCGGCAACCGGTGAAAGATACCCGAAGGCGGCGAAGAGCATCCCGATGACACTGAGAGCGATCCCCCCGACTGCACTCTGCAGAGCAATGCGTCGCATCCGCCGACTGATGTGGATCAACTCGTCAATCTTTCGAAGCGAGCTGTCCATGATGACCGCCCCGGCGGACTTGGCGGTGACATCACTGTTCTGGCCGAAGGCAATGCCCACTGTCGCCGCCATTAGCGCGGGCGCGTCATTGATTCCATCGCCAACATAAATGGTGCGTCGCTTTGCCGTTTCGGCGCGGACGATCTCCAGTTTCTCCTCAGGGCTTTTTTCTGCCTGAACGTCTTTGATTCCGACGCGGGCGGCGAGGTAGTCGGCCTCGGACTGGCGGTCCCCAGAAAGCATCATGGCGTGTTCGATGCGATGCTTTCCTCCGAGATGACGAATAAATTCAGCTCCCCCGGCGCGGGGTTCGTCGCGAAAGCGGTACGTCGCGGCGTAGTGCCCATCGACGATGACGACACATTCAAGGCCTCCTTCAACAGGTGGAAGAAGATGCACTTCATCAGGCAGATCTTTTGCGAGTTGCTTGCGACTCGTCACCTTTATCACGCGCCCTTTCACCGAGGCGGTGAGCCCCTCACCCGGCTTTTCACTAATCTCCGCGACTTCGAAAAGATCTTCCCCTGATCCACGTCCGGCTTCGACGATTGCCTCGGCGAGAGGATGCTTCGAGTAAACCTCGGCGCTGGCCATCAACTTGAGAACTTCCCCGGCATCGAATCCTTCGGCGGCCGACTGCTCGATCAGTTCCGGTCGGCCGTAGGTCAGGGTGCCGGTTTTGTCGAAGATAACAGTCCGGCAGGAGTCAATCGTCTCAAGGATGGAAGGATCGCGGATAATGATGGCCCGTTTCGCGGCGAGGGAAATCGATCCGATGATGGAGACCGGAATAGCGATGAGGAGGGGGCACGGTGTCGCGACAACGAGCACGGCAAGAAACCGGACTGGATCGCCGCTGATGAGCCAGGCTGCGAGGGCGAGAAGAACCGCGATAGGGGTGTAGAATGCGCCGAGGCGATCGGCGAGGCGGCGCATCTTCGGGCGACTCTCTTCGGAGTCCCGCATCACTTCCATGATCTTCGCGTAGCGCGAATCGACCGCGAGTTTATCCGTGCGGATCGTGATTGACGTTTCCCCGTTGAGCGCGCCGGAAATGACAGTCGTGCCCGGTGTCTTTGAGATCATGTAGGGCTCACCGGTGAGAAAAGATTCATCCATGACGCCGTGACCAGCCGTCACCGTTCCATCGACGGGACAGATCTCATGGGGGAGGACTTCGAGGAGGTCCCCGATTTCAATCGCATCGAGTTCGATTTCCTCGAAGGAGGTGCCGGATTTCTTGTGGGCAATCGAGGGCATGCGATTTGCGAGCGCCTTGAGGACGGACGAAGCGTTCCGGACGGCAAAAGCTTCCAACGCCTCCCCACCCGAAAGCATGAGAATGACCAGCGTACCGGCGAGGTATTCGTTCAGAAACAGCGCCGTCACGATCGAGATTCCCGCGAGCAGATCCGAGCCAAATTCGCGTCGCCACAGGTTTCCGAGGAGGCCCCACACGAGGGGAGCGCCTCCGAGAAGGTAGGCAACCCAGAGGGGAATATTCGATGCCGACGGTTCGAGCTTGAAGCCAAATCGCAGCACGAGGTGGGTGATGATCGCAACGAGCGAAAGCCCGGCAATGAAAAGCTGGAGTCGGTCCGCCCTGCCCGCTCCCATGGAAGATGACTCTGTCATGAAATGTCGAGTCTAAGAGGCCCCATTGAGAGGCAGGGGTCAATGCCGCTTTGTGCGCACCGATTGCTCCGTCGACGTCACTCACCGGGGACGCCACAGATTCCTTATTTGACGGCGGAATTTTTCCAGTTAGTGAATTCTTACCTAGATGAGGCTGAAAAGCTCCGCACCGCCGCGGGGCATGAAAAGCATCTTCGCAATGTCCGGTTCAAACACGGTCCAGCAAAATATAGGGGTCAGTTGAGAATTGCGCTGCATTAAGCGGCGCCATCGTGACCAATTCGCCGAAAACATAAAGGCCTCAGAGTCCTCAAGCTAAGTCCAATGTCCGCTGCTGCCTACGACTTCGAAGTGTTCAAGCTTTTTCGCTCATCCACGAAAACATCGAAGAATGCCCTAAATGCAGCGCCATTCTATCCTGTCCCTGCGATTTCGGTCATCAGCCTGCATCCCGATCACCCGATTCCGGCGTGGAATCCGCTGGTGCGGGACCTCGCCCAGAATTAGCCTCCTCTATGATCCTGACGAGAAATGAAATTCTGATGGCCGTTTGCGCGCTTGGCCTCTTCCTTCTGCGGTCCGCTTCGGCCGAACCTTTCCTTGTCGAAAACGGCAAGCCGAGGGCCGAAATCGTCAGCGCAGCGGAACCGACCCGATCCGCCCGCCTTGGCGCGAACGAACTGCAAAGCTATATCGAGAAGATCAGCGGGGCCCGGTTGGAAATCGTCAGCGAGCCGACAAAGCAAAGCACTACCTCTATCTTCGTCGGCATGAGCAAAGCGGCACTCAAGGCAGGCGTGAAAGTCGATGGTTTACCCCGCGATGCTTACCGCATCGTTTCCGGGTCAAACTGGTTGGCTCTGATGGGAAATGATCTCGACTTTCAGCCTCGTGAACCGTGGGCGCGAAATCACACTGATTGGGCGAAAAACAGGCAGTCGATTTGGGAGGAACTGGCGGGTCACCCCTGGATTTGCCCGGTTGGAACTTCACTTTATCGCGACTACAGCAGGGAACTTGACATCTGGACCTACGATTATCGCGGCTCGCTGAATGCGGTGTATGCTTTTCTCCGCGATCTCGGAGTGCGCTGGTACATGCCCGGGGAGTTGGGAGAGATTCTGCCGGAAACGGCGAGTATTGCCCTGCCCGAGGTCAACAAGACGGTGCAGCCCGAATATGAAGTGCGCTCTATCAGTCGCCCTTTACTCAGTTCCCCGGAATTGGATGACGCCCTTTGGTACCTCCGAATCGGAGCGAACAGTCAATATGGCACATTGCATCACGGTCAGCGACACATGACTGAGCATCCGGAGCAACGGGCTGCCCATCCGGAATACTATGCGCAGATGGCGAACGGGCAGCGTGACACCCAGAGTAAGACCGCCAACGCCTGCCTTTCCTCGGAAGGATTCTTCAACGAGATGGTCGCTTTTGCCCGGCTCAATTTCGATCACTTCGATGCTCCGATCATATCGGTTATGCCCCACGATGGATTCAACCATTGCCAGTGCGATCGCTGCCGCCCTCAGATGACTCTCGATCGGGGACCGTCGGGAATCTCGTCGGACTACGTCTGGAATTTTGTCGTTCGCGTGGCCAACGAACTCGCAAAGACGCATCCCGACCGGAAAGTGTTTTGTGGTGCCTACAGTAGCTACCGGCTCCCACCGCTTACGATCGACAAATTTCCGGACAACGTTTGGGTGCAGATCACCAACGGTCGCCCCATCCGCGAGTTGGAGGACGAAATCCACCTAGAGACCAAAGAGCTTCGTGCGCAGTGGCTCGCGAAGACGGATAACCCTCTATCGGTGACCCTGAATTACACGCCGTTTACCAATCGAGGAGGCTTCCGTCCTCAGTATTGGCCTCATGTTGCCGCACGTGGCATCAGGGAAAGTCATGAAGATGTGTGGCGGGAAGATGTCTGGCTTTCCGGTGACAAAGGCGGATTGCATCATCCCGGCATGGCCCATCTCAATCCCTACATCATTTCGCGGTTCTGGTGGGATGCGGATCAGGACGTGGATGTTCTTCTCGCGGAATACTACGAGCGTTTCTATGGCCCTGCCGCCGATCCAATGGCGGCGTTCATCGAGCATTGTGAACGGGAATACGCCCGCCTCGCTTCTGATGGAGAAGTCTCCCGGAAAGCGCTCGATCTGTTTGCCGAAGCGAAAGCCGCCGCACCACCGGAAAGTGTTTATGGGCAGCGCATTGCCCTCGTCGATGAGTTCCTGATTCCCTTGCGCGCTCGTTCCACCCAGATGGCCGTGAAGCGACCAGAGGGACTGCCTGAATATCGCGTCATCAACATGGAGCAGGACAAATGGCGCGAGGCTCGTGATACCTTTACTTTGGACGGCAAACTCGACGAGCTTTTTTGGACCGCTTATAACCATCCTCGTCCGCTGAGAGATCTCCATGCTAGTGCTAAAAGACCGAAACTTCAGACCCGTTTTCATGTCCGCTGGATGAACGATCATCTCTACTTCGGCATCCGTTGCGAACTGCCGAAAGACGAAGCTCCCGTGCTTGGTTCCCGCGAGAACAACGACCCCGCAATCTCGCAGGGAGAGCATCTTGAATTGCTCATCGAAACCGACAAGCATTCCTACTATCAGATCGTCCTCAATCCCGCAGGTGCGATGGCTAACCTCGATCGAGGCGTGTCGGAAGCCAATTGGTATGATTGGTCCGCGCAGGCGGAAGTGGCGACTCATATCGGGGAGGACTTCTGGTCGGTGGAACTCAAGTTGCCAGTGACCTCCTCAGAGGAAGATCCGCTCCACCAGATCGTGGGAAGCCAGCCGATCCAATCGAGACGGGACTTACTCGAATCCGGGAGAGGCACGAGCCTACCGTGGTATTTCAATCTCTATCGAAAACGAGCCGGGACCGAGGATGGGGAAACCACCTCCTACTCACCGCTCGGGGCTGATGATGAGACTTTTCATGCACCTTTGAGGTTCGCGAAGATTTATGTGCAGTGATGCACTGCAGAAAGCCCAGAGCCAAGGTAAGGCGTTGGTCGAACAATTTCGCGACCACGATTTTCCAACTGGCTCGAATGGCACAGTATTAAGGAAATCTAACCCTCAAATTTCAATCAGCGGAACTTTTTGCAAGTTCCGCTACGTGGACGCCTTGTAGCGGAAGATGCTAAATCTTCCGACGAACGTCCGGCCCTCGAACATCTGCCTTAAAAGCGTGCCATTGTCACCTTCCCCTTTTACTTTCATTCCACCTGCACCGCCCGGGAAGACAGCCGCAAACCTAAGGGATGAATGGCGTCGCAGAGGAAGCTGTTGAACGGTTCTTTCTTTCTTTTTAAAAGCACCACCCTACCTTCCGCCCATGCGCCATTTCACCTTCGTTATCTTCTTTGCATTACTCGGTTTTGCCAGCGAGGCAATGGCTCAAAAAGAACCGTTCAAACCCAATCTCGGCCCCGACCTGCCGCGAATCACGGTTCACGCCGGTGACATTTCGCTCTTACTTCGGCAGGAATCCCAATGGACTCCGGGACGCATCGATTATCGGAAAACCCCGATGACCACCGAGAAAAGCGCCTACGGCACCGTTTTTAGCTTTCCCGAAGTTGGCTTTATCGGAACCGGTCACCTCGAAAACGAACCCGAAAACTTGCAGTCACTCAGCTTCTTCGTCGATGGCAAAAAGATCGAAACACCCGTCGAAATCATTCAAGCCGACCGAAGTTTCAAACTACATCGAATCTCCAAAATTCGCGATTTCGACCTAGAGTCCATCATCGAAATCCACGACAACAAACTCTACGAAACCGCCACGATCCGAGCACACAAAGACACGCCACTTGAGCTCGTCTACCACTTCATGCATGCGTGGAAACCGGAAATCTCAGAGTTTTACACTCATTCCAAGGGACAAAAGATCTCTGGTGAACTAAACAACCTCGAAGAAAATCATCGCAAATTTTTCATCAACGCCCCAGCTCCCTGGACTGCCGTATTCGACCTGACAAGCAACCAATTCGCCGTTTCCAAAATCCTCGCGGCTCCCGCCCTCGATGCCGCCGCGCATTCCTCAAAAATCTGGAACGTCCCCGACACCTACCGAAAATTTTACCTCACCAGTTTTTCAAATGAAACGGTTCCTGCTGGTTTCGACGGCACTTGGAAAATGGTCACCACCTTCGGAAGGTCCGTTCCTGAAAACTGGAAAAAGAACGCCGAAATCAAAATTCGTCAGCTCTTCGACGATCCCTCCGTGAAACCCGACGGCCTCAAATTCACGGCCATGGGTTGCGGCCCCTACACCCCCGAGGCCGAAGTCGCACTTGCGAGGCAGCTCAAGTGGGAAAACGAAAATCCCTCCAGCGATTTCATCATTCACTGCGGTGATATCGTGACCGGCAAAGTCAAAGACTGGCCGGAATCCCAGTACCAGAAAATCGCCGATCTTTTCAAAACCAACAACCAAATCCCCACCTTCATCGTTCCCGGCGACAATGAATGGAACGATCAGATAGATCCCGATCGACATTGGGGCTATTGGGAAAAACACTTTCTCCATCTCGACAAACACTGGCCCGCCATCCCCGGAGCAAGCCCCGTTCAGCGCCAGGACGTTCGCTCCGAAAACTTTTCCTTCACCAAAAACGAAGTCCTTTTCATAGGCATCAACAAAGTCGGTGGCATGGTTCATGATCCCGTAGAATGGGAAACCCGCCTCGCACAAAACATCGATTGGATGAGAGAAAGGCTCACCGAAAACCGCGATAAAACCCACTCAGCCGTCATTTTTGCCCAAGCTAGCGGCTTTTCAAAAATCGGAGACTTCCAGAAAGAGCTCACCAAAATTGGCTCCGATTACGGAAAACCAATTCTTTACCTCCACGCCGACGGTCACAAATGGACCGTTGAACCCGAGAAATACGGTCATAATATCATGCGAGTGATGCTCGACGTCGTAGACGGCCAATTCCCGCCCGTCCAAGTCACCGTGACCGGCGATTCTGTCACCCCGTTTCACTTTGACCGGCGGCTCCGGCTTTCAGAAGCAGAGTAAGTCCTTTTTCTTCTTTTTCTTTTCGTTGATCGCTCTTGAACCCCCGGACAGTGGCAACGGTGAAGGGACCGGATGGATGCCCCCGGATGGAAGACTCACTGGAGAAAGACAAGCGAGCCCCGCCGGTTCGAAGCTTTGCGCTCGCTGGGAAGCTTGTAGCGCCCTTTGCGATAGGACTGCTGGTGAGCGTCAGCGGCGAATGCGATTTGCTGCTGCACCGTATAGCGAAACACGTCCATGAGATTCTCTTCCTGCCCACCCGTTTGCTCAATCCCCAGAAGATTAAGATCGAGTACGACCTGATGGACCGATTCAACCGTGGAGAGACATTCTGCTTTGGGTTGCTGTTTTACGAGAAATTCTGAGGTGCGCTGCGTGACAAAGCTAACCCGCTGTAGATCGTGCAACTTCGTCGTTAGCCGCATCAATTTCTTGGCACAGGCCCAGGTTCCATCAATGACGATGAACTGAAGCGGTTTCGTTGCGAGGCGCGCTGCGTTTCTTGTTTCTGAAAGGTCAATGGAACTTGGGCCGGGATAAAGCACGGCTGTTTCATAAGTGGGGTCGGACAAAATCGCCTCGAGACGTGGGTCTTCATCAAAACCGATCCCCACGAGAATTTCAGAATTCTCCAAAATCAGATGGGTGAATCGCCCGGTCCCGACCTTTTCCTTTCTGAACTCTTTGGGATGCATCAAAATGACAAACCTCGATTCTGTCTCAAACGGCCGGATCAAGGCACAAACGCAAGTCGCCAAGCGCCGGCGGCAACGCAGGCAAAGGTTCATCGTTCGAGAATCAGCAGTATTCATTAGCAAACAAGGTCTACGCCATCTTCAAAAAAAGCTCAAGCGTTGGCCGAATACCAAATCTTCTCGGCTTGACGAAAGGGCGAAATCAGATTCGACTGGTCATCATGGTGCTGAGAATACTTTCTATCTTGTTTTTGGCGACTTCAGTGGTGCTGGGGCAGCAAGGGGCACAGGCTGTGCTACAAAAGGGCGATCAACTGGAGCTGACCTCGAGGCAACGAGATCAAATTTCGACGATCCTAAGCGACACCGGTAAAGAATATAATCGGGTTAGAGTTGAAGAGAAAAATTCGCCTGCCCTGAAGGAAAAACTGACTGCGATGCGGCAGGGGGCTCAGGATAAGGCGTTGGCTCTTCTTAGTCCGAGTCAGCGCCAGAAATGGAAGGAATTGACCGGAAGTGGGGTGGTTTCGTCAGGGCAGGGAAGCGTAAAGAAGAGTAACTATTCAGGTCAGTTGCACCATGCCGAGTCCCATGGTTTGAGACAAGCTCTTAAGAACTGCTTCAGTTCTTCGCGCCGTCGACGAGCGATTCGCCGAGAGCACCGGGCGCG
>Ga0222653_1000199_pt1 | contig 38804 bp, 51 predicted proteins | sample AntAcemetagen419_FD_179856 | JGI IMG/M metagenome (GOLD analysis project Ga0222653, IMG submission 179856) | Saline water microbial communities from Ace Lake, Antarctica - #419 | ecosystem: Environmental > Aquatic > Non-marine Saline and Alkaline > Saline | place: Antarctica: Ace Lake...
CAGTGATAGAATCTACACCTATCTTAATTGCATTTAGAGGACCGTCTAACGAAGTTTGTTTAACAAACTTGATATTCAACTTGCTCGACCAGCGTCGTTTAACATATTCACGGATATCGTTAAATGCACCATCTACTATGATAACTTCAGACACTTCAGCATGTTCACCCGCTTGCTCTAGGATAAAATCGATGCAGGGTTTACCATTGACGCGAACCATAGCCTTTGATGTATTGCTAGATAGAGGTCTTAGTCTTGTTGCAGCACCAGCGGCAGGGATAATAAGGTTAATTTTATTCATGTATTGTAACGGTAACTCCGCTTTCTATAAACATTGATTTAGTGAATTCGAATGATTCATCCCACATCACATTGACACCAAACGCAGCTTGAGGGATATGTACATGCGTGATACCAACTTGGATGATACCTTTTGCACATTCAGAACAAACGGGTAGTCCCCAGACATATAGTTCTGCACCCTGACATTTTACACCATTTAGGGTGGCGTTGTAAATGGCGTTCATCTCAGCATGGACAACATACTTATATTTCGTTGGACGATCGTCGTACCTCTCGGTTAAGTCAAACACTCCACGAGGGAATCCATTGTAACCCTGTGATAATATCTGACCATGTTCTCCGACTATAACAGCACCAATTTTACGAGAAGGGTCTTTACTCCAACCCGAAACCTCCTTGGCAAGGTTTATATATCGGGTGTGCCATTTATTATCCGTTTCGGTATGCATATTCAATTGCTCTTTCTGATTCAACTTTCATCGGACGGTTCTCATACCAATTACCGTTATCCATATCTAACTCTCTACACAAAGTAGCAATCTCAGCAGCAGTAATAGGATATCCTCGTTTGACTGCGTTCATTGCAATGGAAACCATCAACGAGTACATCTTAGAGTACCATCCGGTCTCACTGATAGTAAGGTAATCAGCAAGGAGCTTGCGATTAATGAATGGGCAGTCTCGGTAAGATTTCCATGCGAAGTTTTTATTATTTGCTTGGTTCTTGCGGTGCTCAATAACCTTGTTCTGCAACTCTTCAGGAAGTTTATCAAAGAACGAGTTACCCGTAACTGTCTTTTCGACATACGGGTGTTTTTCCATCAATGCACTAGGATCGATATGATTCCCAGTATTACTGAAGATAAAATTATGAGCATTAGGATATATCGCAGGGACGTAATACATTCTGCTGAAGTCTTTAGTTTGTCTATCTCCGATTGACTCAAGTTCTGTATTAAGGGCATACCAGAAGTGTCGTATGTTATCGGATCCGACAGGCGTAGTAAGTGGGAAGACTAGTCGGAACTTTGGTCTGTCAAGTGTGCTGCTCGCAGTACTATAACACACATAATACCAATCACCAAACCTAGAGTAAAGCTCATTCTGTAAGTCTCCTTCAAATGTATGATCATCAACGTCTACCGCAGCCCAGTGGGCCCACTCGATGACGTTCTTATTCGCACGAGTAGTGTCTGGATGATATACAGCAGGGGATATTAAGGGGGAAGATTGCTTGGGGTCTCCACGAGAACCCTTGTAGCCTGGTTTCTTTGATAGTTCGTACAACATGCTCTCGAACTGCTCCCAAGTGGAGAAGTCCAAGCGTTTGTCGGTGTATTTATCAAATAACGATTTGAAGATGGTCAATGAGTACATAATACAGATATTATACCACAGGAATGGTATAAAGTAAAGGGATTATTTTAGACAGTCATATTTTGCTTGATTTTCAAGTATTCTAACTGAACCATCACTGATAGGAGCAATATTGTAGGGGCTGGTGTTCTTGGGCAGAGCAAATTCAATGGTAAAAGTAAACTGATACCCCTGAGCACCAATAGTCTTTTTAGACTTCTCTGCCGCGTCAGCTTTAGTCACACCCTTTGACTGACAACGCACACGAGCAGTTATCCTACAGTGTTGTTCAAATTTTGGAACAGGGGGTTTGCCCTGCGCTTTCATCTGGTCGTTCAATCCTAATGGGTCTTTACTACCAAGTAGATAAAACCCATGCGTACCTACGTTGATATAGTATGTCTTTTTTAGATTATAGTATTTTGACATTGAGTCTGAAGGCAGTGCCATCTTAATGTCGGGACATGTCTTAAGGTCAAAGTCATAACGCTCTCGTAGTGGGATCTTCAACATTTGAGTTTCCCATACACCGGATCTATCAGATATATTATAAACAGGAAGATCCCACTTTTTATTAATCTGATCCAATACTCCAGACTGCTTGGCAAGATCAACCATGAACTGCTTTTCAGTATCATCATGTTCAATATCACCAAACCTCCAATGCGGTCTAGAATTGGCATACGCTTTAATAACTAAACTACCACCCGCAGTCGGGGATATTTTTAATTCACACCCCTCAGATTTACCTCTAACGGTAAGCATGAGGTCTGGACGCGTGTGAGATGCACCAGCAGTGATTCCATCGGACAAACCAAATTTCTTAAGAAACTTAGTAGTATATTCTTCGTAAACAAAACCTTGCTGTGCAGCCATCTAAAAACTCCTTTTAATATACTATTTATTAAAAGAAGTCCTCTAAAGAGTTACCACCGCCCTTATATGCTTCAGACCATGATATAATAGCTTCCCACCGGAAGTTCTCACCTTCTCCAGTAACCCAAGAAGGATCTTCTTTGCGAACTAACTTTACAAGTCCTGGAAATTCTGCTGAGAGTGCTTCAAGGCACTTTCGTTGGAGGTCAGTGGTTCTGAACACCGAGTTACCGCCAGGCTTACCATGAGGATGATTAAACGCATACTTAAAGATGACTGCATTTTTCACGCCTTTGGTTAATAGAGACAATGTTGCGTAGAAATCTTCATACAGTTTGATCTCATTGTTCTTTTGATACATACCATCAAACCTAACTCCATGTCCACGCATAGTGACGGGATTGATACCATAACAAGAGTATGAACGGGTAATTTCTTTGAAGTCCTCTGGAACTCGATTGTTGCCACCACGATCACTAATACCAACCCAAGGGTACTCATCTAACATTGTTTCAACCATATGCAACATGTCTTTCCAACCATCTTCTGTGATCTCAGATAGTTTCAATTCACTGTCACGCTGCATAAACACACAACTGTCGTCAACGATCAACACCTTTTCATCCTTGGCGTAATCAAGCAGTCGCTGGCGAACATCCGCAATACCTTCGGTCATACCTAAATCGACGATAGTTGCAGATGGGTTGTGTTTCCGTAACTCATCGACACGATCACTACGAGTAGCAAGGACGGTCATATCCTTTACCCATTGTGGCATATTGTTAAAACACTTCTGATTATCCTCACGCATGAGAGTAGGAATAGTAATAATCATATCAGAAAAATTCCTCCAGTGATGATTTAACCTCATTTGCTTTGGGATGATATTTGTTCAACATATCTACACCACCTCGTTCAGCACAATAGCCATACCATTCTTTAGACGAGAACATACTAGGAGAAACTCCATTCCAACCAGCACGCCATTCTGAATGTTCTTTATTCAATCTGCGACCTTCAACAAAGTCTTTACGGATGTGCTCATATTCCCATGAACCTAGTTCCATCATGTTCTCACGGAAGTAACATACCAATGTACAACGGTCAGATTCCTCGATGGGGGAAGTGATAGCAGAGTTTCCATGGATGCCTTCATGGTTGTTAACCAATAACAAATCTCCGGGGCGTACATTAACAGCGACCCTAAACTCTGGGAATGTAAGATACGCACCTGTCCAACCTTTATTATCAGGGCCGGTGAGTGCCGCGAGGTTCGAGAAACCTGTGCGCAAATCACCTGCGTCTCGGTGCGCTGCGGTTCGGAAATTCTTGTTAACCGTGATAGTAGTAAACACGGTATCCTCTACCAAGAACTTGGGGTCTAATTGATCAGCAACATGTTTTTGAGCAGCGTACTTTCCTGGGACTAATTCTTTAAAGTATTGATTAAGTTTCTTGAGGTAAGGTAATGCCATTGTCCACTTAGGATTTGCCAAACTATAAGAAGTGACACGCCCGTAAGGAAACCTAGGATAACGATCATAGTAACCAGCAACACCGCTGTTAACAGCAGCAGCATAAGAAGTGTCAGAAATGTATCGATCATAGATGTCCTTTGCCCTTTCTACTTGTTGGCTCTTTGGTAGTGCGCACATCTGTTCTACCCAATGCTTAAACCACTTACCATATTCAAGACCATCTTCTTCAATACCACCTCGTCGCCAGACTACACCACGAGTGTCTTCCTTATTTTCGCCGGATTCATGGTTGCGGATAATTCGGTTGATATGTTCACTATCAGACATCTCATCTTCATACAGTGCAGAAGTCTTGTCTTCCATAAAGTACTTGAGAATATCAAACTCTACTGCTTTGACAAAGTCACGGGCGCCAACGGTTTCACCACGAGGGCCAGCAGCAAGACCACGATTAGTTTGTGGTTGGGCAGCATCAACCAATCCGATATATGCATCGACGTATTCTTTAGAAGTGAATGCGTTCTTACGAAACTTGAAGATCAGTCGACTTTCATCATGCGGATCTTCGCCGTATGGTGTTGGAGCATAGAAATCGCAGTCTTCATCGATAACCTCGTCGTAATGAGATTCGTCAATGAACTGACCAATCACATGTTCTGCATCAAATTTAGTTGGTGCTATTACTACTCTAACCATTTTACTTTCCTTCTACATCTAATATAATATCAGAGCCTTCAACCCTACAACCTATTACTCTGCGCCTACCCATATCGTCCATTGTAACATAAGTATGGATTTTAGGATACTGTTTATTTATCGATGCTGATTCAATTTGCTTGGACATAACTTCTCTCCACGAATCTAGGAGTTTTCCGGAAAGATCATACGAGTCCATGTATTATAGGTCTCCAGATTTGCGGTTCTCGGATTGGAACACATCAAATGACCCACCTGGATAACGAGATTCTAGTTTACGCACATTCTCGGCAACCACATCATTAGGGTCTAGATTGAGCGCACGACATGCATTAATCCAGTACCACATGACATCACCTAGTTCGCGCTTCATATGGAATATAGTTTCTTCATCAAAGGGTTTACCTTGAAACAGAATCTTTTTAGGAAGTTCGCAGAACTCGCCAGTCTCTGCCGCCATACCAATAGCGGCGGTCATTAACAGTGAGAAATTATACCCATCGTTAACATCTGCTAGTTCTTTTAAGCGGCGACCAAAGTGGTCGACACTGTTACTCTCTTCTGAAGTAACTTGTTCAACGAATTTACTGTATTGGTTCAAATCAACATTTTTTGTCATAGTATATCCTTAATGTAAAGTAGTATTATACCATATTTCTACGGGTTTTGCAATGGTTAAGATTCAGATATTATCATCACTAATTTCTTAGCAGTTGCAGGACTTAGTGTCCAACCCAAGTGACCGTGGCCAGTATGGTAAAATACTCTGCTGTCAACCTTGCTTTGTTTGATGATAGGCATCATGTCTGGTGCCATAGGACGCAAACATGCCCATTGTGTGTAGTCACTGGTATTGATATTGGGAAAGTTAGTGTGTACCCAATTCAACAAGGGTTCAATGCGATCACGCCTAATGTCATAGTCTTCTCCAGCAAGTTCGGCAGTACCCGCAACACGTAATCGGTTTCCCAGTGTGCTGGTAACAATCTTTGCCTCGTCATCTAATAGACTAACCTTTGGTACATACTTCATATCATCATCACTGGCGTTGATAGTAATACTATATCCCTTAACTGGATACACATCAATGCTATCGCCAATCAGTTTAGCAAGTGCAGTACTACCAACGCCATTGCTAACAACAACTTTATCGTATAGTGCTAGTTCATAACCGTCTTTAATCTCAGTGTTAAATTTAAATTCCACACCATACTTTGTCTCTAACACCTTACATAATTCAGTACAGAACTTGTGTATATCACCAGTCCAGTCTTCACCAGTCCATGCACCGCCTACAATACCACTAATTTGTGCCAGTGCAGGATCCATTGATTTGGTTTGCATTTCGCCTAGCATATCCCAAGAACATCCATTTGCGTTGTACAGTTCTTTTACATTGTGTGCGTTTTGTAGATATTCTGGATTCTTATAGAAGTGTAGGATGCCACTGCTGGATTGATCAAACTCCAATCCTTCTTCTGCAATGATGTCTTTGTACAATGCTCGTGCTTCTAGTCCCATGCGGATAGTCTCCGCAGTGTTTGCATCTGCACTACCTCGCATAGTTGTCCATAAGAACTTGATCATCCACTTGATACGAGCCCATTCAAAACTGGGTTTAATAAGCAAAGGAGCATCCTTGCGAAACATCCACTTGATACCCTTGAACACATTACTCCATGTTGTCCAAACTTCGCTATTGCTAACTGATACCTGACCACCATTGGCAAAACTAGTTCGCATGGCGGGATAGCGCTCTGCGTCATACACCGTGACTTGATATCCTGCTCGTGCAAGGTAATACGCTGCACATACACCAGATATTCCTGCACCAACAACTGCTACTTTTTTGTTTGTCATCTTATATTGTATTGTTGTGTTAAATCTAGATCATTCCAGAAATTTCTATTGTACCCTATCTTCATATTCTAAAACTTTCTCCGCAACCGCAACGATCACGCTCGTTGGGATTCCTGAACTCAAATCCTTCATTGAGTCCATTTCGAACATAATCAACCACCAGTCCCTGCATATACACCAAGGATTTTGGATCTATCACTACTGTGATACCATTGGAGGTAATTTCAGTATCTTCGGAGAAATTTACAGAGTCAACAAATTCTAACACATATGCTAGTCCACTGCATCCAGTAGTTTTTACGCCAAGGCGAATACCTAAGCCAAACCCTCGCTTGTCTAGTTGTTTTTTAACTTTGTTGGCTGCAACTTCAGTTAGTGTTATCATGTTTGGATCTGTAGTCTGCGACTGCTGCTTTGATAGCATCCTCTGCCAAAATACTACAGTGAATTTTAACTGGAGGGAGTGCAAGTTCTTCTGCCAGTTCACTGTTCTTGATGGCGGCCGCCTGATCAAGGGTCATACCCTTAACCATTTCGGTAATTAAACTTGAACTTGCGATAGCACTGCCGCACCCATATGTTTTGAAACGCGCATCAGTGATAACATCGTCTACGACTTTGATTTGCAACTTCATCACATCACCACAAGCGGGGGCGCCAACCATTCCGGTGCCAATGGTTTCGTCTATTTCGAACTTTCCCACATTGCGTGGATTTTCGTAGTGCTCAACTACTGCTGCTGAATATGCCATTATGTTATCCTCTTATATTAAACTGAAAAACTGCTGCCGCACCCACATGTACTTGTAGCACCTGGATTAGAAATACTGAAGCTGCTGCCATGCAAGTCTTCTTTATAATCGACGACCGATCCAACTAAATATTGCATACTCATGGCATCAATTAGAACAGTAACATTCTCGCGTTCTATTGTGAAGTCGTCATCATTCTGCACTTCATCTAATGTAAATCCATAAGTGAACCCACTGCATCCACCACCTTGAACGAAAGTTCTAAGTTTAATTTCAGGATTATTTTCTTCAGCAAGAAGATCTTGTATTTTTACAAATGCTGCTTCGGTTATTGTTAATTGGTCCATTAGATCAGAGTCTTTTGCATAATAGTATTTCTGTTGGTTAAGGCGACGTTTTTACACATGCCTTTAATTTTTACTTATACTTAATAATTGGTCCGCTAGATTTGATGCTGCAATCTTTTCAATCATCAAACATTATGCCATGAACACAGCAATAAATGCCATTAAGAAAATTAAAATAACGCCGGTAACAGGCAAAGCAATGTGCATTATATGCACTATCGCTTCGGTTACATCTTTTTCTTCTGCAGGTTCATGCGCTGTGTTGTTGTCTTCTTGTCGATTTATTTTTGTCATACTGTATATATCCGTATTTGTTATACAGATTTAATTCTAGTAGCTACGGCCCAGTTGCCACGCAAGGCAAAATATAGTCCACCGCACCACAAAGAAAAGTGCATGTAGTCGGTCATTACAAATGTCAGCAGATCGTCAGGTCTGATTACTACCCAAATCACTCCGGTTGCAATACAGCACATGGTGATGCCGCAGAATCGTGTGATCAAGTCGCCAGTCACTGCCACAACATAGTTGTCCCGCAGTCCTGGCAGTGTGGTTAGTGCGCCTAATAAAAGTCCTAGGCCAGCGGCAATTTCTCCAAATACAACTACCCACCATATCAATGCTGGTAACCCAAATGCTTCGCCGCCAGCAGGATCGAACGGCATTTTACTTAAACCCTGCTGAATAAAGATCAGCGCTAGTGGGATACGCAGCAGAATATGGCTTAGGCTAAAATCTGGTAATAGATTCCAATAGTTTCTTATATTAACTAACATTTAATATTTTCCTGACGCAAGTACAATCTTGCAAATGTGTTCTAATCGTTCGATGTGTTCATACGCTCGCCATGGACTTGTATCCACCGCAACAACACCGTGACCCTTGATACCTATAATATCAAAACCAATATTACCATCTTTATCAAGTTGAAAACTTTCAAAACATTCATCAGCAAGTTGTTGACTAATTGGTGGTACATCACCAACATTTTTACCAACTCGGGTGTAACGGTTCAACTCTGGAAACGCATCGCTAATTGTGCTTAGGTCAATACCAGCATGCATAGCGGCGATACAATATGTAGGATGTACATGCACTACTACTCGCACATCATTGCTGTGCTGTCCCATATTCTTCTGTAGACCAAAATGTAGAGGAATCTCACCAGATGGTTTTAGATTTGAACTGATGTCAGTGTAAGATTCTTCACGCCACATTAGACCACTTACAATCTCAATCTTCTTGAACTGATCGGGTTGTAGAGTCTGCTTGCGAACACCCGAAGGAGTAATGTAAAAGTGATCACGGTCGTGGTGACGAATACTTACATTACCATCACGACTGGTGATCCAATTACGCTCATAGGCGTCTACCATTACTTCACAAATAGTTTCTAACATATTATTTTAAAGCAATTGCGCCGACGAACATATAGTTGCGCCAGAATGGTTGTATTTCTCGGAAACCTGCTGTGTGTAACATGTTCTCAATCTCACTCCATGTATTAGGTTTCATCATGGGGCGTAGTGTACGCTCTTTGTCCATGATATCTTCTGTGGTGAAAGACTTACGCTTGTAGTCATAGTAGTTGAAAGTAAGCATATCCTGATGACGGGCATTTTCGCAAATGGTTTTCTCAGAGAAGATGTATGCACCACCTTCGTTCAAACTATCGTAAATACGATGAACCATTCCCTGCCTGTCTTGTTGTCGCATAAACTGTAAAGTAAAGATAGATGTAACCAAAGAAGCATTTTCTAGCACGACTTCTCGTACATCATCTTTAATGAACTCAACATTAGACCAAGGGAACTTATCATTCAATGAAGTGCTACGGTTATCCATATCTTTATAGAACCCCTCGGCAATCTCGATTCCAATGTAGGTTGCATTCTTGCAAAAGTCCATGTTAGATTCCAACATGCGTTCAGTCAACTTACCAGTAGAACACCCAATGTCGTAAACATTAGTATTGTCTTCTACAAAGTATCTAGACAAAGATATAACATCTTCTAGTAGGTTGCTATATCCTCGGATAGAGTTTTCAATGTGTTCATCGAAACCTTCTTCACGGTGTGCAAATGTAAAATCAGCCATTATGTAATTCCTTATATGGGTTTAATACTCTTTCGTAGACAGAACTCGCTACTGATTTCATCATTAACGGAGGAACCATGCGCCCAATGCGCTCTGCCTTTTGATTCCATGTACCAGTTAATTTATAGTCATCTGGTAATGACATAATACGCTTCAACTCACCAAGAGTTAGTTTCCTAGGTTCGTTCCAGTGGAATGCTCCGGCAGTACCGTCACCACTACCAAGAGCGGTTAGTGTTGGTGCTGGTGCGTATTGCGAAACTCGCTTTAGGTTAAAGTGATGCCCCTTTGGATGATAATCCATTCCGCTCAATACCTTTGGTGGGTCCAAGGGCATTAGAGAACCAGTCTGTTTCCAATATGCAGTTGCAGAAAACTTCTTGGTTAACAACTCAACCTCATCAGGATCATACACCAAACCAACTAATGCGTCTTTAAGGGGGATAGTATATGCAGTTGGATCAGGAAATATGTTTCCAATGTTTAATATACTTAGTCCCAACGCTTCGCTGATATCTTCTCTGACACCAATGAAGATAACCCTTGACCTAGTCTGCGATACGCCATAATACCTACTGTCTAACACGTGAGCACATACATCGTATCCAATTTCACCAAATGTGTTCTGGATTTTATTGAAATATGATTTCGCTTCACCAATAGTTAAACCCTTGACATTTTCTGCGATGATGACTTTAGGTTTAATTTCATTAGCGATGCGTAGAAACTCAAAGAACAAGTCCTCGATATTTTCGACCATCATACCATCAGAGTATTTCTTGGTCTTGCCCCAACCGTCAGAATGTTTACCATCCTTGGTGTGTGATAACTTACCTGATACAGAGAAAGCAGAACATGGAGGCGAACCATCAAAGATATCAAGTTCGCCTGGTTGTATATTCGCTATAGACATGAAATCTTTACCAGAAAGTTTTTTTATGTCATCAGGTAGAATTGGTGTATCGGCGTAGTTCTCCGCATATGTGCGTTGAGCCTGTTCAACAAACTCGTTCACACATAGTATCTTACCACCTGCGAGACGGTATCCAGTAGAAGAACCACCACCGCCAGCAAATGTTGATATCACGTTAAACTTATTCTGATTAGACGCTTCTAATACGTCTTGAAGATTATAGGGTGTGTACATATTCATTATCCAATCCAAATGTTATCAGGGTTCTCTAAGAACTTGCGATAGAACCCCTTGCGCTTCAGACTATCATGGTTCATCTTATCAATAGTCATAGCAAGCTCAATAGAACCATCAGGGGTCTTTTCTATACGATCTATACAGATCATATTAGTTGTATATTCTTGAGTAGCAGGATCAAATTCTAAAATTTCTGAATACATTATATAACTTTCAACCAAAAAAATCTTCAAGTGTGTTTTTATCTTCTAGAGACCATCCAATCGCTTCCATAATTGCGTTAAGAGGGTCTTTAAATGTTTTATCAAATTGCTTGTCTTTGTCGATATATTTCAACAACCCCAACTCTTCGGGGAACTGCTCTGAGTATGATATGATGTTTTCACCAATGGGGTTTGGCATACGCAAGTAACAGAACTTAATCTTCTCACCATTCTTAATCATCTCATATTGCTTTTCAAGACCATGTTTCTTAACATGATGATTATATAGCAGACTACCACGAACATGAATTGGGCAACCTTTCTTGTAGATGCTTGCGCGATCTGCCCAAGAGATAACATCACTAACACCACGAGGGAATGATACTTTCTCTGGAGGCAATGCTCGGAACTCATCACGGAAGTTATCTACGAATGTACGCACATCACGCTCGTCACCATCGATCAGTAGTTTAAATACATCCATAAACTTATCACGACACACTTGTGGAGTAGACGATTTAACTGCCTCAATACCCATAACCTTCAAGTCTGCTTCTTTGTATTGAACACCCTCATTGTTCCATACATTTAGTATATAGCGTTTCTTGGCAACCCAGATACCTTTATCAGAGATACCTTCGCGTTTCATAACCATGCGGTTCTCGTAACCACCCATCTTGTCGTACAATTGTTGGAAAGAACATTCAAGTACCTTAGTAAACTTTTCTTCACATACTGCATCAAGGAACTTAACCGCTTTTTGTGTTTCAGGTGCATCACCAAGATACTTCTTAACAAAGGGTCCGAAGTTCAAATACAAAGAGTCAGTGTCCATTGCGACGACATAGTCAACATCTGTACTACCCATAATCTTGTTCATGTAGTCGTTCACGGCGCGTTCTGCCCAGCGAATAGTTAACTGACCGGACAATGTAATTGACTTAGCGATACGATTGTCATAGTAACGGAACCATTGATTACCCATCGCACCATAAAGTGAATTGAGTAGAATCTTAATCGCCATCTGTTGACTATCATACTGCGATATCTCTTTTTCGATGCGGTACTTTTCATCAGCATCACTACCCGACAAATGTTGCTTTGCCTGTTTAGCATCCAACATCTTTCGCTTAATGGTTACTCGTTCTTTGTAGTAACCATCGATAATCTCGGGTAACGCACCCTGTTCAGCAGTGTTGAAGTGAATACCATATGCACTCATTGCAGTTCCAGGTAGTTCGTTTGGTGCATTAGTTCCGGCAAGACACGAATCAACGTCAACACCCGATGTAACATGATCTGATATAGTGTCTGGACCCATGTTCAACTGGATAATGATAGAAGGATATAGTGAGTTCAAGTCAAAGGAAACTACCCAATCATACTTACCAGGAATAGGTTCTTTAACATATGCACCCGGATACTCTTCCTTGGCGGTGTGTTTATTTGGTGGAATCGCAACCTTCTTGGCGCTCAACTGACGGTAGATAATGGTATCCCAAATACCAGTAGTGCCTAGTGTCTCATTGTAGTTAACTCCACCCTTATAAGCCAGTGTGAATGCAAGCTGCATCAAGCCAGTCTTATCGTTAATGCGATCAACCAAGTAAACGTCTTTAATGTTGTACTCAATGAACTTCTGGTGATCTGTCTTGTACAATGTATGCAAGTTACCATCAAATGCAAGTTTGCGCTCACCTAGGATAACCCATGCAATGTGATCAAGTCTGTTGGATTCTTGTTTACCATATGTCTGAACACCGAACTTCAAGAACAGTTCAAGATAGTCCATCTGTTGAATACCAACCAAGTCAAACATCTGTTGCTTCTTACCTTTGATAGTAACAACTCGTTCGTTGATCATCTTCCAAGGGGATAGTTTCTTGGCGATATCTTCACCAAACAACACGCTCAAACGGTTAACCAAGTATGGTACATCGAACCCACGGATGTTCCAACCTGTGATAACATCTGGTGTGAGGTGTGGAGTATTCCAGTGCGTGAGGAACAACTTCAACAAATGAACTTCGTCTGTACATCGTGTGTACTTTACAATAATTCCAGGCAGTTCAGACTTAGACACATCATACTCACCCGTACCCCAGACGTAGTAAGTATCACGGACACTGTCTTTGATTGCGATTGCGGTGACTGGATACTTTGCTTCTTCGGGTTGAGGAAATCCATCATCAGACTGTACCTCAATGTCAATTGTACAGACATTGATTAGTGATGGGTCAAATGGGATTTCACTGCCAGGAAAGTTGTCGTGAATGTACTGTGCGATGAAGTTGCTATTACCGTAGATGGTAAAGTTGTTTACATCTTCATAACTGGTCATGAACTCTTTAGCAGACTTCATGTCTTCGAACTGCATTGGTGATACAGTTTGATTATCTAAGGTGCTCCAGTCACCATTGCGGTCTGGAACATATAGAGTCGGGCAGAACGGAACTTTGGTAGTTACTCGTTTGCCGTCATCAAAACCACGATACAGAATAGAGTTACCGTATCGCCCTACATTGGTATAAAATCGCATCATTCACCTTCTAACATAATATAATCATTATAACATAAAAGGTGTTATAACGCAACTGTTATGTTACATTATAACAACAGCCTTATGGATCATAATCATAAATGTTATGTTATGATTTTCTGGTTTGGTACTATGATCTTAGAGTGGATCTCATTATATTGCGTGGCAAGTTGTTCTACTGGTTCAATAATGAACGCAATTGCCGAGCGACTAATGTCCATCTTATCAGTCTTTGCATAGGGCATCCACGGTGCTAGAGCGATGCTCCTGTCCTGCGTTGGAATAATAATAGTAGGTTGTGCGATTGTAATATAGTCAGCGGCTTCGTCTTTAATAATGGTACACAATACTTCTTCACCAGAAGTAATTCGCACCAGTTTCACATCATTCATCGTATCCATCCTTTAATAAATTTTTATGTAGAATATATTCTATCATCAAGTTAGCATTCAACTCATCGGTGAATGCGCGTACTACTGTCTCGAAAGTCCAAGTATTAAACATACAAATGAGAATCTGTTCATTCTGCACTATGGAAGCGCGAATTTTCCAGTTCCCTCGTATTACTGTATCCATTGATAGTAGTTTCATAACATTCCTTATTATACCATACTATCATATTTATGTAAAGTATTATCTGTTCAAGAGGTCTGATGCAATTTTATGATGACCTAGACGGTATAATTCTCTCGCGGCACGCCTACGACCGATAGCCTCTATGATATCTAGTATCTTCTGTATCATATAACACCTCTGCGCATTAGTTCACGTTGGCGGGTTTCTAGTTCTGCAAGATTCTCTGACTGACCAAGGTAGTTGTCAATCTGTTTACGGTTCATATGAACAAAATCTGGAGACATTTGATCTAGTGCCCACTCTAGGGCGTTGAAAAGTTTTGTTATTAGTTTTAGCATTTTATCCTCGTAAGATATGCACATTAAAAATCCTGAGGATCACTCGGGATTCGTATTAGTTAAGCAGATGGTTGATTAAACCATGCTTCCCATTCTTCGTCGCTTACTGGCCACATAGTATTAGTCCTTCTTTGATACGAAAGAATATAATTCTGTAGCCTTTTCCATCAACTCTTTTGTTGAATAAGGTTTTAATGCATCTTGCATGTCTTCTGCAGTTTTCTTACCTTCATCAAAAAGTTGTTGGGTAAACATATAGTTCATTTCCCAAGTACGGTCCATATAGTCTTTAGCCATTTGGAGCATTTCAGTACGAATTTCAAAGGGGTTTTTATTTGCCATGATAATATTCCTTAGATAGAATCTATTAGTTTAACATTAACCGATTTGATACCATCAGCAAACTTCTCAACCAATTGAGTTTGTTTTGTCAATGTATCTTTGAAAAATCCATATGTGTATGAATTCATTGCAGACTCGTAGGATTTCCACCCAACGATTTTTAATTCTACAAAGGAATCAACGAATTTTGCATTGTGCTGCGCAACAGCTTTTAGTGTGTACATATTGTACTCCTGTGTGTAGTGTGATGGGACTGAATTATGGAGCAGTCCCGTTCTCCTTCATAAAGTATTTATACTAGGGTTAACCCCAATATAGAATTATTCGTTCAATAATTCAGGTTTATTTTCAGATAAACCAATTTCAATCTTACGAGGTTTCTTTTCTTCTGGCACGATATGAACCATATCTATAAACAACATACCATCCTGTAGGTCTGCACCTTTAACAATGATGTTTTCACCGAGTACAAACGAACGAGAAAATTCACGAGAAGCGATGCCTCGATGAATGACGTCTACAGTTTCACCTTTCTGCTCGATCTTTCCAGTTACGGTCAACATGTTTTCAGTTAGTTCTATATCAATGTCACTTCTCTTAAAACCAGCCACGGCAATTTCTACGCGATAGTTGTCGCCATCTCGATAGATATTGTATGGAGGGTAGTTGGTTGTTAGAGTGCCTTGGGCGGTAGACGCCTGGCGTAACATACGATCTAGTTGCTGTTCGATGCCGACGTGATATTTGCGTGAGCGTTCGAATAGGTCGTGTCCGAGTGGACTATTTAGATAAGTCATGCTTTATTCTCCTTAAAAGCGAGTTAAGTTATGTCTGATACCCAATAAGGCATATCAGTAAAGTTGAGGAGTTTTATACTATCCCCTCAATAGTATTTATTCTATGCAGGCTTGCGTCTAGAAGATCCGATATTATATTTTGGAGACAACTCCCATTGGTGTTTATCTTTGTGTGATATAACCTTTATCTGACGCAGATGTGCCTTGTCCTTAACCATCTCATTATCTGTGATGTCGATAAGACCCCAATCAGACAACAATGTGGCAACTGTATTTCGTCTCTGTATATCATTCAACATCAAAGTACTTGGTTTACCGTCAAGTAAAAACAGTTCTTTAAAGTGAACGATAAAGTATCGCCCTTGTTTGTGTAGGATATGACATGACTGGAATAACTTATTTTCTTTATGTGATGCAACCCCAATTCTAGTTAGAGTCTCCCGCACTTTCAAAAAATCATCTGGTTCATTCAAAGTAACTTCCAGCATTGAAGCGGCAGTCCATCCTTTAATTTCGTAGTTTTCTAGTTCCACCTTTATATACCCTCATTCTAAGTTCTTTTAATTCTTCTTCACTCAAAAGGGTCAATGCAACTTTGGCTTTATCATTACTGTATCCATAGTATTCTTTGACCACTTCAATGTCATCAGGTAACATAGGTTTCGCCCATTTAGAGAAACGTTTACCCTTACGAATACTATTTAGTAAAAAAGAAAACTGTAACTTATGGTCTGTGCGGTGGCGAGTATTCATCTCGTTAGCAAGTAATACAGTATCCATAAAATACGACAACGAACGATTAACCATGTATGGAGCATATGCCTTTTCAGCAAGGTCATCCACCATGATATCTTCTTTGGTCATGTTGATTGCATTGGTATAATCAAACGGACTAAGGCTCATATTGTCCACTCCCTTGCTGATTCTATTGCTTGCAAATACTTAGTGAATAATCCCACGGGAGGTTCTTCTTTAATTGTCTCATCGTAATAATGAACTTCGTAGTATCCTGTGATTTCGTTAAGGTATACCTTAGAGAATACTTCTGGGTCATTATCTTTATATAGGCTTGCTATCTTAGTAAGCATATTAATTGAACTCAGTGGAAACCATCAACTCTGTCATACATGCAACAGTATTCAGTTCATGGTCTGCAACAAATGCATCCTTGTACTGATAATCAGCAATAGTAACCACCACCTGAGGGATAGACTGAGGTTGGATATGGTCGTACAAACTGTCGTAGATCTTGCGATAGATAGCAGACGCATCAGAGTCCATGTTGTCAGCAACCCATTGACGCATCTTCTTGAAGTCTTTATCCTTTAGTGCTTTGATCAACGGGTCGATCGATGAGTTGTTCATCCAAGACAACATACCACTATCAATCGAACCTGTCTTACCATAGTTCTGACATTGATTGATAACACGACGCCAGTCAGGAGCAAACTTCATGATAACCTCGGCAAGTACCTTGTCATCATATTTAACACCTTCAGTGTCTAGGATAACTTTAAGTCGTTTCATGAACTTCATCAACAATGGAGGCGTATCCTTCTTTGCAATGTTGAATTCAATAACAGCAAGACGACTATGAAGTGGTTCAATAATGCGGTTCTTGAAGTTACATGTCATAATGAAACGACAGTTGTTTGAGAATTCTTCAATGAAACCCCGTAGTGCTGGTTGAGTTGACTGTGCGTTAAGGTAGTCTGCCTCATCTAGGATAACAACTTTGTAACCGCCCTGCAATGATACACTTGATGCAAACTGTTTGATCTTGCCGCGTAGTGTGTCAATGTTACCATCCTCAGAAGCGTTAATCATCATGTAGTCTAGATCCAACTCATTACACAATGCCTTAGCAACGGTAGTCTTACCTAGACCAGCCGTACCACAAAGTAACATGTTATGCATCTCACCAGTGTTAACGATCTCTTGAAAGGTGTTCTTGATATGCTCGGGTAGCACACAATCTTCAATGGTTTTTGGTCGATATTTTTCAACCCAGAGAAATTCTTTTACGCTCATAATCTATCTCCATAATATAAAAAGGGAACATGTATCATTATAACATGTTCCCATTCAAAAGTAAACTACTATTTAATTAGCCAGTAAACAATTCACCACCAACAGAGGCGTAAGCAGCGGCAACCATTGCCTTAGTAGGAGTACCAATTCGGTACTTGGTTGTCTTAGTACCGTCGCTCATCACAGCGGGGTTACCATAGATACATACGCCAGACTCGCGCAGTGAGCGAACTGCCTCGCGGGCGTTCTTGATCTTGAACTGGGCAGAGATTTGCTTTGCAGTCATGTTAGCACCTGATTTCAGTGCAGTGTGTAGGTTAGATGTTTTAGTCATTTCAGGGTTTCCTTATATAGAATGATAAATTTGTGGATTATCCCACGATGGTTTCGTACAGAGTTTCAAGTTCTTCCTGTTCTTCCTTGACCTCGGAGAAGTTCTGCTTGTGGTAGATCTTCGCCAACTTGCGTCCAGGTTTCTTAGGAATTTCAAACTCGTCTTCCATACGTTCGAGGATAGATTTAATCAGATCGCGTTCTGCTTCCATCCTCGTCATAGATGCACTGATTTCCATCAGTGCTCCCATAACTTTTTTGCGCTCAGCGGGATCCGTTGGGATCTTCGCGACATTGGTATTCACTACGGACATTATATAATTTTCCTATGTATTACTCAGAGACAGGTTCTTGGGGCTCAGCAGGCGCGGCGGCATTTGCTTTTACAAATGCAGCCAGGCGATCGCGGCATGTACCGATAGCACTCAACTCTGGTCCCTTAAATGCGCCGCGCTCACTGGCGAGGTCTACAATGCGTACTGCAAGAGCAATGTCGTTTAGTGAAACACCAACAGATTCAGTCTCTGGTGCAGTTGTTTCTGGGGCTGGGGTAGTTTGGTCTGTAGTCATGTTATATGATTCCTTATTGATTAAAAGTAGATGATTTTTCTAGCGCGACCCAATATTCAAGTTTACCATTGGTATTCGAGAAGTTTGAGATCAGTTTAGAACTTAGTTTACCACGGTAGTCGCCAGAGGCGAACTTAAAGTTACCAATGTTGAATACCATTTTAAATTCGTTTGAAGGTCGCACAACGGTTTCTGTTGGCAAGTCGAGTTGATAAGAGTTTGAAGTTGGATTCTTGGTATCAACTACTTGAATAGAAATACCAACACCATTCTCTTCACCAACAACCAACACCTCAGACACACCCATAGTAGATGCAGCACGACGCAGTTTACCCAAACTAACCTCGGTCAAGTCAAACTCGATTTCGCACTTTGGCATTGTGATATCTTTTTGTGGTGTAGTAAGGTTACTCACATCACTGAAGAAGTAGTTTAGTGAATCACCGTCTCCGCGGATCTTGGCACTAGTATCACCAATAACTAGTTCTGCGTCTTCGATCAAACCGATAACACTCAAGAACTCAGGTAAATCGTAAATACCAAATTCACTAGGAATGGTTTCATCAATGGTTGCAGTGGCGAGAATGTTCTTGGCGACTGAGATAGTCTTAAGTTGATTACCTTCTTTAAACACCAAATTAGGATTGATGGTAGAGAAGTTCTTAAGAATGTTTAGGGTATTGTCAGATAGTTTCATGATTTAATGTAATCTCCATTAGATAGTTGATATGGTTATTATACCATAGAGTAGTTGGTTTTGCAAGTGTTTTCTTAATTATTTTCAGAATCTTCCTCAGTTACTGGTTGAAAGACAATTGCCTTGGCATCTACTTTGGTGTACAAGTCAGCGAAAGCCGCCTTAGTATCTTCATCAAAGCGAGCGATACCTCGTGTGATCGCCTTCATCTTATCGTTGAAGATGGAGTAGATCTGCACAATGTGGCACAGACGACGAGTAGTTACTACTTCATCGACACCGCCCTCGGTGAATGTCTTACGGATAATCTCAGCCCAAGTGATAAGGTTATCTGAGAATTCTTCATCTATCTTATTGAACTTTTCCATGTGCTTCATGACGATCTTTTTCTCAATCTTAGCACTAGGGTATGACTGTTCAATGGTGTCAACAAACCGTTCTAGGAAAGCATCGTCCAGGATAGTAGCAGCAGTGTAACGACCATCATCAGAACCCTTGCCCTTGGTGTTCGCAGTTGCGATAATGTTGAAACCAGCAGCAGGTTTAACCACTTCGCCAGTTTTCTTCAGGAGCAAAGACTTACCTTCAAGGACAGACTGTAGGCACATCAGTTTATTAGAACCACGGTCGATCTCGTCAATCAATAGGATAGCACCATGCTTCATCGCCTTAACGACCGGACCGTAAGAGAATACGGTTTCACCATTAATCAGTCGGAAACCACCGATCAGGTCATCCTCATCAGTTTCTGGAGTGATCTGTACACGAACATATTCACGTTTCAGTTTAGCACACGCCTGTTCAACCATCATAGTCTTGCCATTGCCAGAAAGTCCAGTAATGAAAGTAGGATAGAATTGCTGTGATTTAATAATCTCAGTTACATCTGTAAAGTTCCCCCATGGAATGTAACATGCGTCTTTGGCGGGAACATATACATCACCGTCATCAATTGACTTTTGAGTTGTCATATCTTTCTTGGGTAGTTGTTTTTCGGGGATCTCCATAACTTTAACCGAAGATGCATCTTTAAATTCATTTAACTCAAATGAATATTTGCCATGGCTGACTTTATATGTATCACTGAACAGTTCTTTGAACTTATAAGCGGAATATCCCATATCACGGCCGGTGAAATGTATTTCACTACGGGAGAACACCTCTTGATTAGGGAACCGTGCTTTGGTTTCTGCAAGCACTTCAGATGCGACGAGATTCATAAAAACTCCATAATATAGTATGAGAACATTTTCCCACTCACTGCTGTTAGTATAACATCATTTCAAGTTAAACGCAAGTGTAAACCCTATTTGTAGTAGGGTTTTGTTGTTTTTACACCACACACTGTACGAATTTGTCCAGCAGAACTCGGCTTGTGCGTTTACCCTTAGTAAACTTAGAGAATTCTCGGGCAATAGTAGACTTATTAGCGTCCTCAGCGACCTCGAACGCACCATCTTCAATACAAAAGGACTTATTGCGAATAACCACATAGCGGTCGTATCCTAGAGCGTTGTCCATAGTGATAGAACCATGTTTACGGATCTCGGATTTAATACGAGCGGTTTCATCGTAAGAACCCTCGCTCAATCGAATAATAGTCATTTTCATACTATGACTATCACCCAAAAAGTAACCGAAATTAGTTACATCGCATTCCTTCTTAATATACTCTAGCAATTTCACAGAAAGATCATTCTGAACATTATTGAGCTTTACGAACTTGGTTGGAGATACTTGTAAAAGAGTACCGCGAGAAGACCTATAGTATGAAAACCCTATAGCAGATGTTCGGTTTGGTTCTCCGTCGGACAACACAATGTTCATCATCTTCTGTACTCCAGTCGCCTTACGAAACCGCTTTAGAAGATATGAAATAGCGATTAACGCTTCATTAGTTGGAGTAGAACCCAACCTATCATGGGTGTTCTGTATACCACATGCCATCATGAATATTTGTTTTACAGCGGTATCAAACTCTCGTTTATTCATTTTATGTGAGAAGAACTGTGTTAACCTAGTATCGTAAGGGTTAATAGTGCCGTCTAATAATTTGGCGTCCTGTTCTGCAGGATTATATTCACGACCATCTGTGTATCCATACATCTCGAATGGAATGTTAACACGGCGACAAAACAATGCTAGGTTTAATGCCTGTTTGACTGTATCTATCATAACATCAGACATAGACCCCGACATATCAATAGATATCATCATGCCATGAGACTTTGCGTCAGCAAGAGTAGTAATGCGTTTAAATATATCCTCACTGAATTTGTATTTGTAAAGGGCAGATGTATTCAATGTGCCCGAAGTTGATGTCTTAGCACGTGAGTACTGAAACGCAGCCTTCTTCTGTTCAAATTCCTTTGCCATATATGAAACTGCTCTATTAGTTTCTGTCATGAAAATCTTAAATATATTGTCGCAAAATATGGGATAAGAAATGTCATGATCATCCATAGTATATCGGTCATATCCCATAAAACGACTACGGTAAAGAAACACTTTACGCTCGGACGCATAATATTCTTTATATGACACTACCATATCATTAAGCATAGATTCTGGGAACAACTTGATAATATCACCAGATTCTGAATTCAACATGCGATGTTCAGAACTGCGTTGTGCCTCATCAGTATCAGAAATATCATCAGGAGAATCTTCAGGAGGGGTAGTATTACCTCCAGAACTAGCAGTAGCACGATTATCATCATATGCTGCTGCTTCATCAGGGGATGGGTCTACATCAGTTGAAGAATCTTCACTCTCGTCACCAGAACCGTCAGATTCTTCAAAGTCATAATCATCATCAAAGTCGTCATATTCATCATCAGCGGCGGATGAAGAACCCATACCTTCCAGTTGATCTTGAATTTCTTCCTTATTATCTTTCCAGAAATTAAGTATTTCTGTAGATACTCGCACTACATCTTCGAAGGTGTCACATTGTGCAACCTTATCAATGAATGGGAATTCAATGTCAGAGAACGGAACTTTCATAGAACCGCCTAATTTAAAATGTAAGTTGATACGATCGATCAACTTCATTGTATGTAGATCACGATTCTGTATTTTGAAAAAGTCTTCATCGTGCATCCATGAGTATGCACGAGTAAATGTATATACCAATCCGGGGTATTTGGATTTTATCAACTTTTCAATGCGAGCATCTTCTACGACGTTGATGTAAGACCGTGGGATTCCAAGGTCAATCTGTGCATCGTGCCAACCTTGAGCCGGAGTATACAATGCATGACCAACTTCGTGACCAACTAGCATGTCGTACACATAAGGTTCAACATCCCAGAGAGGTAAGTTAAGAACCCGCTTTTCGACATCAAACCATGCAGTCTTGCTATTGGTCTGAGTTACTTGAATGTTTTCTGTCGCGAGCAAGCGTGCTGTTGTTGACTTGATTGTGAGATTAGTGTGTTGGGACATCATTTTTCTTTCGTTACAAGCTGTATTATACACCATAAATCTCTCAAAAACAGCGATGTTGCAAAAATACTACACTTTTTTAAAGTACCTAAAAAGTGTTACATAGTACGCAAATACTCTTGGATGTGCAACTGGATCAGGTAAACTACCACCAAAGTACTCAGTCATTTGGGTTAGTAGTTCTTTAATTCTTTCTTCGGTCATGTTAATTTCATTACACTAAAGTTATTTTGCTTTACGAATTCAATTTTAGAACGGAACTTACCTTCTAGAATCTCACCCTTATGTGATATAATAAACACATTAGTTCCTTCGTCTAATGTGTTCAATATCTTCATTAAGTTATCTACACCATCATTATCTAATGAAGAATCGAATGTTTCATCTAATACTAATAAGTTAGTAGATGCACTATTCTTCATCTTTGCAATTTGCCGCCAAGTAAATAGCAATGCCAAATCGATTCTCTGCTTCTCGCCTTCAGAGAATGAACTGTATGTAAAATCATCACGGTGACGCGAACGAATAGTTTCCTCAAATGATTCATCTAAATTAAATGATACAAAGAAGTCTAATACTTGTAGATAATGATTAATTAGTTTATTCATTACTGGCAAGTATTGTTTAATTACTTTGGTCTTAATTCCAGAGTCCTTTAACATTTCAGAAATAACATCATGATAAGTTTTCTGATCACTAAGAAGTAACTTCTTTTCAGTTAGTTCTTCTTTCTCATTAACTAATTCTTCTAGATCAACCTTTGCAGTAGATAAATCAGCAGATGCATCGCTTAATGAATCTATTTCCGCAACTGTTGCCTTAATATCTTTTTGCAATACATTAATAGAAGCATTGTTCACATTGATAGAATTCTGATTATCTGCAATTGCATTTTGCAGTTCTACAACGGCAGATAGTTTTTCTTCCAGTTCTTGCATAGACTCTTGCAACTTAGTTTGACCATCTTTCAACTCGGCGGCGCGTGCCTTAGCATCTGCGAGTTTAGTTGCCTTGATATCATCACCGATCGGTTGTGTGCATGTTGGACAAACATCGTTTTCAGTATAGAACTTAGCATCTTCAACTACTTTCTTAATGTTACTCTTGATTTGAAAGTTGTAGTTGTTTAGCTTTGTTTTCTTACCATTGAACTTTTCGAGTCCAGTAGTCACAGACTCTAAGTTATCTGCAACAAATTCGCTCAGACTACTGTTCATTTCATTGAGTGCAGAAACCTGATCTTGTTTAGCAAAAATTGTTTTAGTCTTGATATCAATCTGCTCTTGATTAATATTCTCAATGCTTTTGATATGGCGTTTCTGTAGATCGTACTTTTCCTTAGTTAGTTCTAGTGCATGGTTAACTTGTACCAAGTCTTCTTTTAAATTTGATGCGCGTTCTTTTAACAGAACATTCATCTTAGTAAACACTTGAATATCCAACAAGTCTTCGATGACCTCTCTACGGTTATTTGTTGTCAACTGCATGAACGGTATAAAAGAACTAGAACCGAGCACAACAATCTGATGGAAAGATTTGTGGTTTAGTTTAAGCACATTTTGCTCTAGGAACTTTTGGTAGTCCCTAGAGTTACTGTCTTGGTTAATCATAACACCGTTTTGATAGATCTCAAACTTATTAGGTTTGATACCACGCACAACTTTGAACTGAACTCCAGCAGTGTCGAACTCTACCTCAACAAGTGTACCCTTGCCATTGATAGAGTTGGTGAGTTGAGGTTTTGTGATATTTCGGTGAGGTTTACCAAACAAACTGAATGACAGCGCATCCAACATGGTTGACTTACCAGCACCGTTCTGGCCAACAATAAGAGTAGACGGTGATCGATCTAGTGCAACTTCGGTGAAAACATCACCAGTTGATAAGAAATTCTTCCATCGAACAGTTTTAAACTTCAGCATATATTATTATTAAACAATTGAAACGTTTTGCGCTTCAACATATAGGGTTCTCATTATAGTTTTCAGTCGATCTTTATCTAGATCTGTTTCAACTGCTTGGACATAGGTATCTAATAGTTCAGTGGTATCTTCTACTGATATTTTTGCATCATCAACAGAATCTCCCAAGAACTCTTCAAACGTCTCTGCTATCTTTAGTTCATGTGTGTTAACTTGTTGAATACGATCTATAAAGCGATCAAACGCATACAAGTTGGTTTTCTTAACCACAACAACTTTAACAAACTTATTTTCAAGTGCATCGACGTTATAATCATTATACTCGTTTTTATCATCATTGTAAATGATTTTCGTAAACATGGTTAATGGATTAGCAACTGGAGTCAGTGATCGGTCAGTGGTGTCGATCACATGAAAGTACTTAGTATCATCACAATCACCCCAGTTAAACTCCATCTGCGAACCAAGATAGTGTATGTTACCCTTATGCGACTTGGTATGGAAGTGTCCGGACAACACTAGTTCAAACCGCCCGAATTCTTTGGTAGACATGCCGTGAGTGTTCATCGCACCCTTATGCATTTCAAAACCTTCAAACTCAAAGTGCCCACCAATCATATCGGCAGTACAGTTTTTAACAAACTTCATGGTCTCGGCATAGTTTTCGTTATTAATCCATGGAATCAAACCAAACTTCAAACCATCATAGTCCATAACAGTGGGCTTCATCACAATGTTGACGTTGTTCATGTAATGACCCATCAACTCTTTGAGTGAACACAGTTCGTTGGTATTCTTATATACAACATCATGATTGCCTGGAATAATATCCATCGTCATACCGTTGTCAACCAACTTTTGTAGAAAGTGTTTACGGTTTGCTTGTAGCGCTTTGAAGTTCACAAACTTGCGATGCTCGTAGTAGTCTCCCAGATGCACGATATGCGTGATACCATGCGTTTTCATGTAAGGGAAAAATACATTGGTGTAGAAATCTTCCTGATAGTTGATAAAGATTTCTGAGTTGTTGCGAGCGCCTGAATGCGTGTCGTTAAGAATTACGAATTTCATTTAGTATGTATTTTTCTGGTTTCCAACCTAGTTCGGTCAAGGGTTCGATGTTTGCATGAGTGTATGCTCGTTCATGAGGAGTTGGGTCATTAGAATATGCACCAGTGTAACCCATTGCAGATGCCACTTCTTTAACGGGAACTGCTTTACCAGAACCAATGTCAACTACCTTACCAGCCATTATATCATAGTTTTCCACTAATGTAAATAGCGCAGAGCACAAATCATCTATATGGGTAAAATCTCTGTAGTGCCCCTCGTTAATATAATCAACTTCCCCCTTCAGCAAACGTTGATACAACATGTCTGGTCTACCTGGATACACTGTATGAGGGCGGAACCCTACCGAGTTTGGTATACGATCTTGCTCATTTATAAACTTAGTCTCAGCATATGGATTAGTCACCTCAAGCGCATTGGATGAAGAAGCGAATAGAGTGGGGATAAAGTGTTCCTTGGCAACGGAAAACACTGCGCGAGTTCCTTCTATATTAACTCTGCCATATTCTTCGGCGTTATCAAATGACTTGCGTACCCCAGTCAACGCAGCAAGGTGAATAATCATATCTGGAAAGTCGTCTACATCTATATCAAAATCGCAGATATCTCCTTGATATGGAGTAACTGTATATCCCTTATTTTCTAGATATGGTTTTAGGTGTGAACCAATATAACCATCAGAACCCGTCATGAGTATGTTAGATGATATCATTATGCATTATTCCTATGTGACCGATTTGCTGTTCGTGCAGATTCTAATACATTCAATGGTTCACATGTGTCCTGACCAAACTGAACAAACTCTAAAGTATCTTTTGGAAAACATGCTCCACCCCAGCCAAACTTACCGTCTGGTCCAGGTACTTGCATATGACTAGATCCGATTCTATGATCCATCGACATCATTTCAACCACTTCGTTGAAATTTCCCATACCGTTAGTATAAGATGAAAATAAGTTATACAACTCATTCATGAAAGTAACTTTGGTTGCGAGGAACGAATTAATCGCATATTTAACAAATCCCGCTTCTACCATGCTATTACAGAATACAGTGTTCGTACCATTCTTCACACAGTTCAGAAAAATATCAGACCAAAATTGGGATGTATTCGGATTAACTGAAGAATAGATATAAAATGGTGCATTTACCATATCTTCTCTAGCTCTGGATGCAACTAAGAATTCTGGAGAGAATGTTAGATATTGATCGCATTCACATTGCAACATGTTGAGAGTTTTGATGCTGGTAGTAGATTTGATTAATATAGGTAATTCTTTGCGTACTACCCGTATAGTTTCATAATAATCGATAACAAGGGAATCATCACATGCACCATCCTCATGAGATGGCGTTGGTAAACATAACACAACTCCATCTAAATCATTCAAGTGATCCATATCGTAATGATCGCCTTTATCCGGATCATGATAGTGTACTATATGAAATTTACTCAATGTGAATCCAACAGCATCACCGACAAACCCTTTGCCTACAACGAGTATATTACTCACCGAACACCTCACCCATAAACAGTTCTAAATTGCTTTTTTTAGAAACTTTATCTTTCTTGACCAATTCCTTTACCTTTGCATCTTGAGTGCGCACTTTATCAATGCGGTCTTTCAAGTAGTCGATAAACTGTCGTTCACTGGTATGCATTTGTCCAAGTTCATTAGAGTCGTAGTGCATGAACTGTTCAATATCTGCCGAGTCGAGATATTTCCACTTGATGTCTTGTTGCTTCTTCTCTTTAGCAATTCTGCGTAGGAATGCATAGAATGCAATTTGCGTAAAGTATGAGAACGCATTGGGTGAGCCAGTGCGTGTTGCGGTGTCGATGTTGTAGTTCATAATCGCCTTTAAGCAATTTTCAACTGCATCCATAACCATTTCTTCACGATAAGTATAACGATTAAAGTTAATCTTAGTAGACAACCCTTCACAGATCTTCAGAAAACATTCACCGATGTACTTTGGTACAACTGGAACGGGTAGATTATCTTTCTCTGCTGCGCGAACTAGAGTTACATAGTCCACCACTGCTTGGGAGAATACTTTGTTACTCACATAATGAGGTCTTTTTGTTTTATCTTGGGTCATATAGATTATTCCCTATTTAATTAATGTTACATCTTAGTCTTGTTAAGATATGATCATTATACCATAAAAACTAATTTATGGCAATAGCAAAATAATACTTGTCAGAATTCTATTTCTGTGTTATAATATTCATTGGTCCAGCAGGGTAGTAGCTACTATTAATTAATGAACCACATTGGTATCAACATCATCTGACCAATCATTGTTATTATCAATTACTGGATCATGACCATCTACCATACCTGCTAACGCAGTTAGTTGTTCAAGCATTTCAACCTCACTACTATCATATTCACCTGTAGTGGATAGTTCTTTCTTGAGGTTATTTGTAGTGATTAACCTACAGAACATAATCTTAGTGTGAAAGTCTACAGCACTGCAACCTATGATATGATCCTTGTCGATGCCAAAGTAAGTATTGTCACTGTACGGGAACCATTCACTGAATGTTTGCATATTACTTATACGTTCAACTAGAATGGGGTCTTTAACAGAGTATGTGTCGTCAGACTCATCAATGATTTCTGCAACCACATGCTCTCCCGACACCAACCTGAACTCTTGTATCTCAAGTTGTTCAATGTACTCTTGCAAATCATTAGTCATCTTTAATATCTACCTCTATAATTTTATAATCAAACTTCTCTTTGGTGTAGATCTTTATTCTTTCCGCAGCATGTTCTAGTGTATAATTTTTACGAGTCTTCCAGTGCAAATCATCAGCAAGGTCAAACACCTTTGTTGATGCATCGTTATCTGATTTACGCAAACCTCGACCGATAGATTGTAGGATCTTTATTTGCGACTTAGAAGGCGAAGCAAAAACAATATTATGTAGATTACGAATGTTAATGCCAGTTGAGAAAGTACCGCTTGAAGCCACGATAATAGCATCGGACTCTTTTTCCGTAATAGCCCTAATATTTTCCCTAGTGTCGACATCTGTGCCTCCAGATACAAAGAATACTTTGCGTTGAGATCCAGGTATAGACTCTACCTTATTTTTTATAGAATCGTAGATAGGAATACCATGCTTCTCAACAAATTGAAACAACACTAATGTATTTCCATCTTGCGACATTGCTAAGTTGCGTATAAAACGATTCCTTGCAACGTTACCTATGATATAATCCAATTCTTCATTATATTTAACTTTATTTAGTGATTTTCTTACCGCTTCGCTGTACTTCAACAATAATACAGTAACCTTCAGATCAGCAAGATCCTTTGAATCTATTAGTTCGCGGGTAGTGGTTACTTTAAACACTTGACCGAACAAACCCTCTAATACCAACCTATGAGTCTGAGTCCCGTCTAATGTGCCAGTAGTGCCAAAACGGTATTTACAGTCTCGCATCTTTTCTAGGATTGATGTTAACGACTTTGCTTTAAATGTGTGTGCCTCGTCACCAACAACAAAACCAAACTGCTCAAACCAAGGACTCTGCATCTTGTAGATAGATTGCCAAGTAGTTATAACAACTTTAGCAGTAGTGATTTTTTCTTTACCAGAATAGATCTTATGTACATCATCTACACCAAAGGTATCATCGTATGAACTATAGTCCAAGAAGTCTGATGTCATTTGTTCTACTAATGAAGTAGTTGGTACGATGATCAATGCCTTTTGTTTAGGATCACTATCCAGATACAACCTAGTTAGAATGTAAATAATCAGGGACTTACCACTTGCCGTTGGCGATAATAATAAAGCACGATTGCGCTCACTGGCATGCATAATTGCGTTAACCTGATAATCTCTCGGAGCAATTGCTTTATCCTTAGAGTGTAGGTTTAGAGTCTTGATAAACTCTTCTAACGCATCCCTATCAATATACTCTGTAACTTCAGGCATACCGTAGTAGTCACTGTTTTCATACTCAATATCTAGTTGACGCACCTCAGCAAACTCTTTAATGTATGGTAACAAACCTGCATAGAGTTCCTTTGTTAACTGGTTGTACAGTCGTATTTTTCCGTCCCAGATTTTGTTCTTATACGCAGGAGTGAACTTGTAGTTAGGAACAAAGAAACAAAAGAAGTCAGACAACTCTCTTGCCGTGCCTGGCTCGCATATAACTTGAAGGAATACTTCGTTCTTTTTCTTGACGATTATTTTTTCTGTCGACATGGCAGTATCCCTATTATATTGAGGTGTTAACCTCCGGAAGTAAATTTCTTCCAATCAATCATATTCTTGATGGTCTGATGACGCCAAACTAAATTAGTCATAATAGATTCTAAAGTTTCTATCGTTGACTTTATATAGTCAATAGTTGCTTGTGACTTTTGTAGTTCTGGATCTGCTTCGTAGAAGTAGTGTAGGTCTGTCTTTAGTGGTTTACGCGCACCTTTGAATGGATCGTAATCCCATCCACGATCATCCATCTCTTGCTTACTCATCACACCAGTGTAGTATAACCACTTATCGCGTAGAAGGATACTCTGTTGCATATCTTTACGCTTAAGTAACAGTTTAGATGTAGTGAGTAACTCCAGATACTTGGAGTGTAGTTTTGCAGTATCCCTAGAAGACTCGGAGAGATCAAAGTCGTTGATCTCTGTGTCTTTTTTCCACATCTCTAAAATATCTTCAATATTAATCATATTATAAAACCTCGTTCAAAAATTACATTATACCACTATTTAGGTTACTGGTAAAGACACTGGAATTCGCATGAACTTTTCTGTATCAAACTCTGGAGTAACAACATAGTAGTCGTATCGAAAAGTTACCGAAAATGATGCGTACTGTACCTCTGTAGCACCAACATCAAAAGCAATACCTGACATGCTGTTTGGATAACAGTTCTTAAACTCAATAGTCCTGGTCTGGTTGTTTGAACTATTTAATATGACCAACGACGCGTCGCATACTAGCGAGCTTGGGTCATCAATGTTGACTGTATCTTGCAACCACTTGTATATGGATGCAAAGTTGTCCATCTTTTCATCTGATAGAATAGATGCAGTAAACGGATCAAACATCAACTTATCACCACCAAGCATAATGTTCAACTTAGGAGTAGATAAGTTCGCTTCTCCAACCGATACTGTAGGCAAGTCTACTGCCTGTAGGTAAAATTCTAACCCTTTCAGGTCAGCTCGCGAAAATATCATCTTAAACCCAGTGGGACTTAATAGGTTGATGTTTGTATCTAGTGCCATTGTGCATGGTCTCCATTAATATTTGTATATGACATTATTTATACACAATAAAAAAAGGACCCCGAAGGGCCCTTTTCATATTACCTAACTACTTAAAATTTAAGCAGTTTCCATCAAACCGTCTACACGGAAGATGCGGTAGTATTGGTTAGCGCGGTTAGCACCTTCGTCGCTTGCAGGAGCAGCACCCACGAATGGGTTAGCAACCATACCGTAACGAGTCTTGAAACCAATTTTTGGTTGGAAGCTGTTCTCACCAACGGCACGAACCATTGTCAACGGCACGTATGGGCAGTAGAACAAACCTGCATCGTATGCAGAAGTTCCACGGTAACCAACGGTAACGTAGTCAGTAGTTGCGTATGGATCGATATACACCTTAGTGCGACCATTCAACAGACCAGCAAAAGTATTGCCTGTGTCATCAACTTGCAAGTTGGTTGACAATGCAGGAGTGTAATCCAACATACCAGCAGCAACTAGGGCAGAAGCAACATCGCTAGAAACTAGGATGAAGTTACCCTTACCACGACGGGTTTCTTTAGCAATAACGTTCGCTTCGCGTTCGATTTGCATCAACAGACCCTTGTACTTCTCAACTGACCAGCGGCCATCGGCATCTGTAGACAGGTTGAAAATACCTTTGGTAGCAGTGTTTGACTGCTGAGCACCCAATTTTGCTTTAACGTTGATCTTACGAATAACTTCGCGGTTGATTTCAGCAAGAATTTCTGCGGACAGAATGTTTGCCAATTCGCTTTCAGCGTCCAGGCCATGCACTGCCTTCAAGTCTTGAGCCAGTTCCATAGTGTATTCTGCCTTCAAAGCACGTGTCTTTGCAGTCACGGTTGCTTTTTCGATGCTGAATGCCATCTGAGCAAAGTCAGTAGAACCATCACCCAATGCTTCGCCAGCGGCGGTAGCCATTGCGTTACCTACTGCAAACGGATCTGCAACATCATCGGTGTTAGTATCAGCACCAACCAATGATGAAGACTCACCACCTTGTGTACCTGCGCCAGAGAAAGCGGTATTTGCTTCGTCAAACATTGCTTCTGCACCAGATTGGGCTGTGTACTTGCTCTTCATTGCGAAGATCAAGCCAGTAGGACCACTCATTGGCTGAACACCAGCGATGTCGTATGCGATAAGGTTAGGCATAGCACGACGAACCAAAGAGATCAAGATTGGATCCCAGTTGTCAACACCAGCGCCAGTTGCGTTAGCAGGAGCTGCTTCGTTCAACTGGTATGACTGATGACCGCGCTCTTCGCGCATTGCTTTTTCTTGGTTTTCCAATACCAAAGCAAGAACTGCCTTGCGGTAGCCGTCTTTGATTTCTGGAAGTTCTGCGTGCTCGATTACTGGAGCCCACTTTTCTTGTAATTTTTCTGCGTTGAACATTTATAGTTCTCCTATGTGATTATTTGGTAGTTCTTGAAAGTGCTGTGAGGTAACGGCCCATTGCGGGAGAAGACTCCAACAGTGTACCTTTTTCATCAGTAGCGATTTCGGTTGATTCGTCGATCATTGCTGACTTAGTTGCTTTAAAGTATGATTCTTTGATAACGGAAACTTTCTTAGAGAATGTTTTCTCGCTTTCGAAGTCGATACTTTCAACTAGGTTCGACAATTTAGCAGCATCTGTTTCAACCATTCCAGATGTCGCTTCTGCGATAATCTGTTCACGGCGTAAACCTGATACTTGCTCAGACAACTTAATATTGTCTTCGACAGACTTTGTCAACTGTTCTTCTAGTTCATCAACTTTAGTTGCGAGGTCATCGACTAAGTCATACTTAGTATCTGGCACTTCAACATAATGTTGTTCGAATAGACCTTTCAGTCCGGTGATGAAAGACTCTGCGATTTCGGCACGAAGACCGCTCTCAACAGCAACTTTGTTTTCTTCCATCCACTGTTCTACAACATATGATAGATATCCATCAACCTTTTCGACCAAGTCAGTTTTAACTTGTTCTACTTCTTCTGAAAGTTCAGTTGTGTACTGCTCTTCCAAACGGTCGATCTCTTCAGATAATTTAGACTTAACAGCTGCTTCAAAAATGATAGCTGCACGGTCTTTAAATTCTTCTGAAAGGTTAGTATCTTCAGAAACAAGTGCGTTCAAGTCTTCTTTAAAGTCGACTTTGATTTCTACTTGGGTATCTTCTTCTACAACTGCTTGTTCAGCAATCGCATCTTCAGAAACTTCTTCGGATTCTTCTTGGACATTCACCAATGTGTCATAGATTGAAGATAATTCTTCTTTGGTCATCTGTGACATTGCTTTGTAAGATGCGTTAATTAGACCTGCTTTGGTCTTAGGTGCGACAGCTTTCTTAGAGGCAGACTTCTTTATAGAAGCAATTGTCTCGTCGTTTGCTTTATCACCATTAACTTCTTTTTCAGCATCTGCTGCTTCATCCAGTTCAGCATTAGTTTCGGCGTCTACAGTTTCCTCATCAGAAACTTCAACGTCCTCCACAATTTGCTCATCCTGGAGTTCTTCAACATTAATGTCTTCAGCGACTAGGTCAAGTTTTTGACCCTTTTGTTTCTCTGACATTAGCATACTCCTATAAGGTTAAAGTTTTGAGAGGAAATCTTGGAACACCTGTAACTTTGCTTCGGAAAGCTTAGCACTTGATGCACTCTTAATTTCTGTCTCATATTTTTCAATTTGCTGTGGTTTTAACATACCGTTTTCCCATATCCACTCGACACCTTCCATGATTCCATTAACAAATGCTTCATGAGCGGAAGGATCTTGCACAATATCAACAGTGGACAACATAAAGTCATCCTGGACGTACATGACGCCATTCTTTTCCACTAGACTACCCATACCACGACTTGAGACACCCAACTGAACACCACCTTCAAGAAGACCTTGTACGATCTTACCCATAGGAGTATTAAGAATGGATGCCTTTCCTACTACATCATTTCCTTCAAAACGAAGGTCTGTGATGCGGTGCGAAACTTTATCTAAGTTAATTGTAGGACCTTCTGGGTGATTTAACTCACCAACAGCACGTCCTGTTTTAACTTGATCGGTTATATATTTATTTACTGCACCTTCCATGATGCGCTTCTCATATACACGACCATTTCGGTTAGCTTTTTCTGCTTGCATGAAAATGCCTTCAATGACGTAACCCTTAGTTCCGTCCTTCTTGGCTTCTGTAAGCACTGCTAACTTCTTATCGATATGCTCTGTAATGAGTTTCATATATACCTTTTATTTATTCTTCTGCTACTTCATCGCCATCTAATGCGATTTCTTCGGTAGCATTGTTATATACCTGAGATGCGATCTCAATACGACGATCTTCAATTGCATCTGACATTCTACTAGACAATGCAGAATCGAATTCTGTTTTTGCCGTAGAGTAATCTTGATCTGCAAGTGCATCAATCATTGCTCTAATGTTTTCGTTACTCATAATGTAATCTCCAATATACTTTACTGTAATTATATTTATACAAATTGAAATCTCGACTTATCGGTCAAGATTAACTTCTTCTGCATCAGGTGCGTTAGGTTCTGGAGGAGTTTCTGATTGACCCATGTCAACTTCCTCCGGATCCTCATTATCTTTCTCTTCTGCCATCTGCTCATCCATTGCCTTAATATCATCATCATTCATGCGAAGAATATTTTTCTTAACCCATTCACGGGAGAAGTATGTGCCAATATAGTTTTCCATCTGTTGCAGCGTGTTTAGGCGTTCGCGCAACATTTCAGATTCTTTCAGTTCAGTAAAATGGTTATCTTTTAAGAAGTCTACTGTGATCTGCTCTTTAATTTCGTCCCAGTCTTCTTTATTGATAACACCCTTTAGAATCAACTGTGTACGCAACAACTCCATAAACAATTGCGAGAAGCGCTTGCGTAGTCTATCAATAAACTTCTGAAATTTCAACTCATCGCGACTAATCTCGCTAGATCTACCCAAAGAGAATGACCCTTCTGACTCTAAACGGTTTGTGGGTACATTCAATGATTTATATAGTTTCTTTTGAAAGAATATAATATCATCAATCTGACCCAAGTTCTCACCGCCTGGGAGAGTGGTGATCTCTGTGCCTCTACCGCCTTCGCGCCGCGGCAGCCAGAAGTCTTCTAGCATAGACATGTGTTTACGATCGTCCTTGATCTCACCAGTGTTTGCATCGTATACAAGTTTGTTCTTGTACTGTGCCATAACCGATCGTAGATATTCTTCTGCCTTACCCTTTGGTAAGTTACCCACGTCAATATAAAAAATCCTGCGCTCGGGTGCTCTTGATAGTCGGTAAATAACCAACGAGTCTTCCATCATGCGCAACTGGTTAACTGGTTTAAGTGCTTTGTGTAGGTGCGACAGTACCCGTTTTCTGCTAGAATCTAGTAATCCACTTGTTACATAACAGATAGCATCTTTGCTAATCTTCAACCCCTGATTACTCTTACCTAGTGCTTGGTCTTGGTAGATGAAGTATTCTTCTACACCACCAATTAAATTATTACCAGTAGCAAGGTCTTTTTTATCTTTTTTTATTTCACGCACTTTGCGAATTTTTGTAGGTTCGACTGGTCGTAGTTCCAGGATACCTTTCTTTGGCGACTTCTCGTCAATGATCATGTGGTAGTACAATCTACCATCAACATACCACTTACGGAAAATCTCATGCCCTGCGTTATTAAAGTTCAGTAATGATGTCACCTCATCAAATGATTCTTTAATAAGTTTTTTAACTTTATCTGGTTGCTCCAGATCATCTGTGATAATATCTACTGGAGTAGAATCTTCATCAGATATAATTGATTCGTTAACAATGTCTTCCACGGCAGAATCGCATTCTGGGTGCTCGACAATTTGTCTATATTTTAGAATTAGTTCAGCATCACTTCTACTAGAAGTTCCATCAATATCAACATAAGACCCATAGTAACCACCAGATGTGACTACACCTGCACCGTCATCAGTCTCTTTAGGGACAAACGATACTTTCTTTGCTTCTTCCGCTTCTTCGGACTTACGCTTTATTTGAAAACCAAATAGTTCCATAATTTTTCCTGATATCTCATATTCAATAAAAATGGGGAGGGATTTCTCCCAACCCCATGTATTTACTTATACAACATTTTTAGCTGGTTGTATTAGACTCCCAGTATGTAACTTGGAATTCAACAGTGAACTCTTCAATCTGATCATTACTTTCGTAAGAAAGTTCGATTGCAGAGATGTTTGAAGGCCATACACTGCGGAAGTTGTATGTCTTAGTGGTATCGCCAGCCTTATTCAACTGCTCTACCGACATGTCCGCGACATAATCCAATGGGTTTGCGAGACCGGTATTCTGGGAGTGAGAATTAATACCATTCATCCAACGCTCCATTGCATTGCGGACTTCCATACCACTATCGTTAATGATAGTAACTGACCAAGGTTCGAATGTGCGATCTCCCGCGATCTGAACCTGTCTACCTCTAAAAGGAACTACAACCGGAGCGATTATAGATCCTGGTAGTTGTGCTGCCTTACACATGAACGATGTTAATTCAACATTACCACCAGCGTATGCTGGAAAGTTTAAAGTTGCTTTGAAAAGGTTAGGTCTTGCTCCGCCGCCAATTAATTTAGCTTTGAAATCATCTACGCCTAAAGTTGCCATTTTTATTTACTCCTATAATACTATTAAGCGCCAACGATCTCGGCGAAATCTACGCCAGTTCGAGTAGCAATGAAATTCAACGAGATAAAGTTGATAGAACGCGCAGGTTTGATGTAGATGTCTGCAACAAACTCGTTTCTATCGATAACTTGACCTGTGTTGTTTGTAGTATCACATACGACTCTAAAGTCAGTAATACCACGACGACCCTTGATATCACGCAAGAATGGTTCTACCATGTTCCTGAACATCGCACGAGTGAACTCATCGTTGAATTCAAACAATTGGTACTTAGATGCTGTGGCAATTGCCTTTTCCAGGATGATAAACAGTCTACGCACATTGATTCTATCAAACGCACTTGGCTTGCTCAACATTGTCTTGTCGCCGAATAGGATAGTTCCTTCTCCTGGGAAAGACACAATTGGGTTAATACGCGCTTTGTATAGTGTGTCGCGGTCTGCTTTCTTAGGGTTGAACGCAACCTTAGTCACCCCGAGCAATTGCCCACGGTTATATCCAGCAGGAGAGAACCATGCATCTGCTTGAGCATCTGTCTTAGCACACAGACCAGCAGTATGACCACACGCAGGAATCCAACGGTATACATCTTTGTACTTATCGTATACTTTAAGTGCAGTCGAGTCGATCACTGCATAAGAAGTTGATATTAATTGATCAGCAAAAACTGTAACATCGTTAGCAGGAGTTAATGTTCCTACTGTGCTTGCGATAGGAGGAGATACGAACAATAACACATCTTTACGAGCTTCTGCAAGCGCGATTAGATTATTTACCAGAGTCACGCCATCTTGACCAGAAGGTGTTGGTCCGGCAATTAACAAGTTTACATCAACAGTTTCTGCATCAGCAAATTGTTCAAACGCAGTGTATATTTCGCCAACTGTCGGTGTATTATCATCGATAGCACCAGATAAACTGTTAGAAATTACAGAAGTACCTGTTACGAAAGTAGAAGTATCTGAAGCAGCATCGCCTGCAGTTGTCAATGCACTTGAATGATCCATAAACCAAATATACTGTGAACTTCCGTTGATGACGTCAACATAGTAACTTGAAGTTCCATCAGAACTTCTAGCATCAGATGCTTGGGAAACTAGGGCAAACTTCTCTAACACTGTACCAGGAGTGCCTGTCCATGCGCCGTCTTCATCGATAACTACGACATGCATTTCGTCATTAGAAGACGATAGTGTAGATGCGTATGTAGATGTATCTGGGCGTTGGTCAAATAAACCAGCATGTTCGAATGCTGCCCATGCAGTTGCGTCAGCAGGACAAATTTCAACCTTTAAAGAATTGCCCAATGTGCCTGGATATTTTGCAGCCCATGCACCGTAACCAGTCTTAGTCACGTCATCGTAGTGGTCCATATTTTTAACTAATACGCCAGTGCCGTTAGCAGTTGCGTTTAGGTGACCAGACTCTGCTCTAACTACTTTAAGTGCGTTGCCGTACTTCAAGAAAGATGCTGCTGTTAAAAAATATGGGAATGTGTTTATGTCGGGGGTTCCGAAGATAGACGCTAGTTCTTTCTCAGAACCAACTGTTCTGATTTCTTCGACCGGACCCCAATTGAATGCACCAACTGTTCCACCAATTGAGGTAGATACTGCTGGTACGACGTTAGTTAAGTCGATTTCTTTAACTTGAACGCCTGGAGATACTTGAAATGCCATGGCTTATTTTCCTTTTGCAAAAGATAATTATGAGTAATCATTATACGGTTTTATTCATCACTACTTATATTTATACTTTTACATATTTATACAATTAGTTAGTGTCCGAATGTCCCACCAGGCTCAGTTACCCATCTATCACCATTAACTATTTCTACCTCTACATCGTCTTCAGGGTTATGATTGTGTATAATACCAAACGGTAGTAATTGATCTTCAATTGCTTTCATCTTCTCAGCAAACAACAATTCTCTTACATTAATATCCGTCTCGTCTAAGAACATCTGCGTTGTTGCATACCAACCAAATAAAACTAAGTTCATCATCAAGTCATCATGGCCATTTCCATCTGCTTCGTATGAACTACCCTTCGCAACAAATGTAGAC